>Ga0181520_10000032_pt1 | contig 244330 bp, 194 predicted proteins | sample PEATcosm2014_Bin_29_FD_132451 | JGI IMG/M metagenome (GOLD analysis project Ga0181520, IMG submission 132451) | Peatland microbial communities from MTU Mesocosm Facility, Houghton, MI, USA - PEATcosm2014_Bin02_30_metaG | ecosystem: Environmental > Terrestrial > Soil > Wetlands > Peat | place...
AATCAGTAATGTGTCCTGATCTAGACAGAAGAACAACGGGACAGAAAATGGGAGGAACCACGAAATACACGAACGAAGGCGGGGGAATTCCGGCCACGGATGGAACACGGATTTTCATTTCCGTGTTCGATCTGTGTTTCATCCGTGGCTCATTTCTTCTTCCCTCCCCTTTCGTGTATTGCGTGTATTTCGTGGTTCCTTGGCGATATCTAGTAGAAAAGCCACCAGCTTACCTCGCAACGCGCAGCGTGCCTCATCCAGCGGCCATTAAATCGCCGTTTAGAAAACGTGTCAAGAAGGTGCGCTGCATTAGCTCTGCACTAGCTCTGATGATCTGCGGACGGTCTGCGGAAGCCCTGCGGAAGCCCTCCCGAAATCGAGAAGCTCCGTTTCACAGCGCCCACGGACGATGACTCCAATAAAAGCGCCGGCAGGCATCGCCAGATTACCTCGTTGGTCAATTACTTGGCCGTTTGCGGCGAGTACTTTTCGGCTTTCGGGCACGCGGGCGCGGTGGTTTGCCGTCTTGGGCGGAAAGTGTTTCGTCAACGGCACACGGAGCGGCCGTTTCAAAACCCCTGGACCTCTAGCGAGGACTGGCCGCCGACGGGGTTTATGGTACGATGGAGCGGAATACAGTAACCTGGAACCCAATCGACGATTTGCCATGTCGCTGCTCGAAAAAATCGAACGTCGCCTTGGCCGCTTTGCCCTGCCGCACCTGACAATGGTCCTGATCGCCTGCCAGGTGGTCGTGTATGCCATGGCCCAGGGAGATCTGCTCAAGGCCGGCGCAGGCGGTGGGCAGCGGGAGACGGTCATCGATCGCATCGCGCTGGTGCCGGACAAGGTGCTGGAAGGCCAGGTCTGGCGGCTCTTGACGTTCGTCTGTGAGCCGCCCGTCATGAATCTCCTCTTTGCCTTCTTCTTCTGGTACCTCTTCTATCTCATGGGCGAAGCGCTCGAGCTGAGCTGGGGCGCGTTCCGCTACAACGTCTACTTGTTGGTCGGCTACTTTGCCACGGTGGCCGTTTCGTTTCTAACGCCCGATGTGCCGGCGTCGATCTTCTTCCTGCAGGGCTCGGTGTTCCTGGCGTTTGCCGCTCTCTTCCCGGATTTCGTGATCCAAATCTTCTTCCTTCTGCCGGTGAAGATCAAGTGGCTGGCGTTGCTGGCGTGGATCGGCTGCTTCCTCACGCTGGTCTTCGGGACCTGGACGACACGCTTGTCGGCGCTGGCGTCGGTCTGCAATTTTCTGCTGTTCTTCGGCAAGGACATCCTTTACCGCCTGCAGAGAGGCCAGCGGCACATGGCGCTGCAGGCGAGCCGGATCAGTGCAAGGCCGAAACCGTACTTCCACCGCTGCACGGTCTGCGGCATTACGGATCAAAGTCATCCCCAGGCGGATTTCCGTTATTGCCAAGAGTGCGATGGCCATCGCGGCTACTGCATGGAGCACCTCCGCAACCACGAACATATCAAGACGGAGAAGAGCCCATGAAGCATACGAAATCGCTCGATACACTGAAATCATAACATAGTCGAATCGCTAAACAATGCCATGGTTGAACATCCAGATACCTTGTATCGCGCTGCTGCCTGGCTCCGGTCGGCCCGCGAAGTCGTCGTGTTCAGCGGCGCGGGCATATCGGCCGAGAGCGGCATCCCCACGTTTCGGGACGACGAGGGGTTCTGGCAGCACTTTCCCGTTGACGAGTTCGCCACCTGGAAAGGGCTTGTAGGCACGGCCATCCGACGACCGCGGCGATTGGCCGAGTTCATTCATGCTGTGTTGCGTCCGATTTCCGTGGCCAAGCCCAATGCCGGGCACCGGTCGATCGCGGAAATGGAGAAACATGTCGGCGTGGCGGTCGTCACCCAGAACATCGACAATCTCCACCAGGATGCCGGTAGTACCATCGTCCACGAGGTTCATGGCTCGCTATTCGAAGTGGTCACGCGGCGTGGTCGCTTTCTCCACCTGCTCTCGCGGCGGCAATTGCTTCGCATGGCCGAATGCCTTGATCGGGTGCAGCGAGGTTGGTTTGTCCTGCCGCGCGTGCTCCTGGCGATCCGTCCCATGGCGGGCCTCGGCCTGCGTGGGCTGCACATGCCGCGGATCGTGCTCTTCGGCGATGCGATGGCCGAACCGGGTTGGTCCCTTGCCCTGGAGGCAGCCCGCTCGTGCGACGGCATGATCCAGGTAGGCACGTCGGGCACGGTAATGCCGGCCGCCACACTTCCGCGCGAGGCAAAAGCAGCGGGGGCCAAGGTGATTACGATCGACCCCGGCGGCGGCGAGGGTGATGTTTGCTTGCATGGGACTGCGGCAACGCTGCTGCCGCGGTTGGTTGAGGCAGCCTTCGGGCAATCAATGACGAAGTGAATGCAATTCGGTTGTACTGCGACGGGACACGATAGACCATGGAACATCGGAGGACGACACGTGAACGATTTCAAGGCTGCCTGTTGGGATTGGCCATAGGCGATGGCCTGGGGGCTCGGTTCGAAGGCCAATCTGCTGAGTCGATTCGGGCACGATATCCCACGGTCGCCGCATTGATCGGCAATCCACCGAACAATGTAAATGCAGTTTACGAAGCCACGAAGACGGAGTAGCGAGGAGTTCGCTCGATGAAGTTGTCCATTGTTGAAGGCGATCTTCTCGACCAGGACGTGGACGTGATCGTCAACGCCTGGAACCGCAACATCATTCCCTGGTGGCTGCTCCTGCCCCAAGGAGTTTCCGGCGCGATCAAACGACGGGCCGGCTACGCACCTTTCCGGGCACTGGGCCGCCTGGGACCGATCCCTTTGGGCGGCGCGGTCGAGACCACGGCCGGCCACTTGCCGCACAAGGCGATCGTCCATGTCGCCGGCATCAACATGCTCTGGCGATCCTCGGAGCGGTCGATCCGCGACTCGGTGCGCAACGCCATGGAACTGGCCACCCAGCGCGGTTATCGCTCGATCGCCTTCCCCTTGATCGGCTCCGGCAGCGGTGGCGGCAAGCCCGAGCGGGCACTGGAAATCATGCAGGATGAGTTGGCTATGATCGAGTTCGATGGAGAGGTGCGCATTATTCGATACGTGAAGAAATTGTAGACTGATTGCTGACACAACATGCCTAGCCCGGCAACGCCGGGCTTTAGGCATGCCACCCAGACCTGCAAGTTATTTTTCTGCAGGTTCTAAGTCGTTTGCTTTATTGCCCTTATGTCGCATCTTGCAAATCATGCGATCCGATCGCATAATTTGCACTATGTGCATCGCCGGCCTGATCGATTGGCCCCCAGTCCACCATGAGCGACATCAAAAATCCGCGGCTGCTCTACGCCAAGGGCGCCTTGTTCGTGCTGGGCGGCATGATGGCTGCGGGCCTGATTCTTGTCGAGAAGCCGACGTTCAAAGTCGCCCTGTTGCTGGGGATCGCCATCTGGTGTTTCGCCCGGGCCTATTACTTCGCCTTCTACGTGATCGAGCATTATGTCGATCCGGGCTACAAGTTCGCCGGCCTCTGGGCCTTCGTGCGATATTTGTGCAGGAAGATGGCGGAAAACGGGGGGAAGTGATAAAATAACGGATCGTCGAGCACGTCAGGAAGACTCTGGGCACCGCAATCTGTCATGGGCAGGAAATCGAAACGAGTCGAGCTGCTGAGGAAGGCGAGCGCGTCGGCCGCCCCGGCCGCGCCGTATGAGCAAGGACCGGTTTTGGCCGCTTCTTACGGCCTGGGCGAGTCGGCCTTGTTCTCCTTGACGCTATTCATCAGCGCGCTGCTCTTGTTTGTCGTCGAGCCGATGTTCGCCAAGATGGTGCTGCCGCTCTTGGGCGGTGCGCCCGCCGTGTGGAACGCCTGCCTGGTCTTCTACCAGGCGGCCCTCTTGGCCGGATATTTGTATGCCCACCTCTCGCTGAAATGGCTCGGCCCGCGTCGGCAGGCGGTGTTGCACATGGGCTTGTTGAGCCTGGCCTGGATCGTTCTGCCGATCCACGTGGCGCAAGGCTGGATACCGCCGGCCACGACGTTCCCCGCCCCCTGGCTGTGGCTGCTCTTGGCGGTATCCTTGGGCCTGCCCTTCCTGGCGGTTTCGGCCAGCGCGCCGATGCTGCAGGCCTGGTTCGCGCAGACCTCGAGGCAGGGCGCACGCGACCCGTACTTCCTGTATGCCGCCAGCAACCTCGGCAGCCTGTTGGCCTTGCTGGCCTATCCGTTAGTGATCGAGGGCCGGGCGACTCTCTCGCGGCAAAGCGGCGATTGGGCCATCGGCTACGCGGTGCTCATGGCGCTGGTGGCGGCCTGCGCGGCACGACTCTGGACGACGCGGAAGGTTAATGTGCGCGGAAAGGCCGCACGCGTTGCCGTAACTTGTGCCGGTGATTCAACGGAAGAAGGCGGGCTAAAGCCCACCCAATTAAACATGCGCCGCCGGCTGCACTGGCTGGCCCTCTCGCTGGTGCCTTCCAGCCTGCTGATGGGCGTGACGACGTACATTTCCAGCGAGCTTCCGCCCAGGCCCTATCTGTGGATTGTTCCCTTGGGCTTGTATCTGCTGACGTTCGTGCTGGTCTTCGCCCAGCGGACGATCCTGCCGTTGAGGTGGATGCTCCGCTTGCAGCCACCGCTGGTTGTGGCGGTGGCCGCCACATTGCTATGCACTGGCACGGGGCTGTTGGAAGTTGCCATTTTCGGGACGTTACACTTGGCAACCTTCTTCGTGACGGCGATGGTCTGCCACGGCCAGTTGGCGGCCGACCGCCCGGCGCCCAGCCAATTGACCGAATTCTATCTTTGGATGTCGCTGGGTGGAGTTGTGGGTGGATTGTTCAACGCCCTGGTGGCCCCCGTGATTTTCAAGAGCGTGCTGGAGTATCCGCTGATGATCGCCGCCGCCTGCCTGCTGCGGCCGCGCATCGTAGCAGGCACCGGGCACCATGCTTGTATGGTCGGTGTGCCGTCCGTCCTGCGGCTTCAGCCGCAGATTCCTCTTGCGGAAGCCGGCGGCTTCCGACTGACGGCACACGGAGTGTGCCTGCTATTTTGGCGCGAACATCTGGCCTTGCCGGCCACGGCCCTGCTGCTCTGCCTGGTCGTGGCCTGGGGACTGCGCGGTGACAGCTTCCTCTCGGGCTGGCGATTTACGGATAGCCCCACAATGCACGTGGCCGTGTTGGGCGTGGCGGCCTTCGCCACGTTCCTCCTCCGCCGCCGGCCGGCGGTGTTCGCGGCGGCGGTGGCCGCGCTGGCCGCGATCAGCCTCTGGTCGTTGGAAACGGGCACGCGTTTGCGCTATGCCGACCGCAGTTTCTTCGGCATCCTCCGCGTGGAGCACGATCCCGTGTTGAACGTCAACCAGTTGCTCAACGGAACGACGATCCACGGTCAGCAGAGTCTGGCCGCCAGCCGGCGGCACGAACCCCAGAGCTATTATCATCGCACGGGGCCGTTGGGACGGATCTTCGAGATTCTCCGGCCCCGCCGGCCACTGGCTGAGGTGGGCATCCTGGGCCTGGGCGTGGGCGGAATCGCGGCCTATGCCCAGCCGGGCGAGCGGTTCACGTTCTATGAAATCGACCCGGCCGTGGAACGCATCGCGCGGAACCCGGACTATTTCAGCTTCCTGACCGATTGCCGCGGCAAGGTGGATGTTATCCTGGGCGATGCGCGGCTTTCGCTCAAGTACGGACCCCAGCGAAATTATGATTTGCTGATCCTCGACGTCTTCAGCTCCGACGCCGTGCCCGTTCACCTCATCACGCGCGAGGCCTTCGAGATCTATCGCAAGCGGTTGAATCCGGGCGGGATCCTGGTGGTCCATATGTCCAGCCGCTATTTCAACCTGGAGCCGGTCTTGGGTAATTTGGCGCGGGCCGCCGGGTTGACGGCGCGCCTCTGGCGGGATAACGAAACGGAAGTGCATTTGGGCAAGTTTGCCTCGGCTTGGGTCGTCATGGGCGAGGGGCCCGCGGCACTTGGCGCGCTGGTGGCCGACCGCCGCTGGCAGCCGCTGGCGTGCGACGCGGGACCGGTTTGGACCGACGATTTCTCCAACGTCGCCGGGACCTTGCAGTGGCATTCGTCCGGGCTGCACCTGATCCCCGCCAAGTGGAATAAATTGAATCCGGCCGAAGCGCATGCCTTGCTGGCCATGGCGCTTTTGGACGAAGCTCGCTACGACGAGGCCATCGAGCATTTTAAGGAGTCGCTGGCGATCGATCCGGACAACGCTCCCAACCACTATGGGCTGGGGGTTGTCCTGGCCAAACAGGGACGGATGCCCGAAGCCATCGAGCATTACAAAGCGGCGTTGAGTCTCGATGCGAATCTTCCGGGTGCTCATTCCGACCTGGGCGTCGCCTTGGACCGCACGGGCGAGAAGGACGAGGCTCTCGAACATTTTCGCCAGGCTGTGGAGATTGCACCAGACTATGTCGACGGCCTGCACAATCTCGGCAAAGCGCTCTTGGACCGCCGCCAATATGACGAGGGCGAGGACTGTTTTCGCAAGGCCGTGGCGCTCAAGCCCGGCAGCGCGAGGATCCGCTTCGACCTGGGCCTGGCCTTGGCGCGGCAGGAGTCACAGGCGAAGGTCGACGAGGCCCTGGGCGAGTTTCGCCGCGCGTTGCCGCTGGCCATGGAGGAAGACGCCAAACTGGTCGAGTTGATCAAGGCCGAGATCCGCCGCTGCGAGAAATGGCCCTGGGGGGAAGAGAAGAAATAGGTAAGCCGTTTCAGAAATAATGTCAGAGATAGGACTGTAGGGTGGGACTCGCCTGCGCAATAGTGGGCTGGTGGGGGGAATTTGATAGCGGGTTGAACGGTCTGGTTCTGTTCCCTAAGTGGCATCTGTAACTCGTCGCGTAGCGACGCTATGATGGTAGCCGTGGGTTTCAACCCACGGTTGGGGATACCCGCAGATTTCCGTTCGTCGCGTAGCGACGGCTGAAGTCTCAGGCGTCGCTACGCGACGCAATATCCTTGGGCGTGTTCGTTGTCCGTGGGTTGAAACCCACGGCTACCGTCAGCGGTCGCCGACCATGCTGCGCACGGTGCCCGGACCAAGTCTGCCCGACAGCGAATGGAACAAAAACGAGATAAACCGCATGGCCTCGGTCAGGTCGATTTTGCGCCGGCCAGTCCCACCGTACGGCTTGCGTGTGGAACCGTGACATCATCTGTCAAGCAGACCAATAAAAGGAACTTCTTGGCCGCTGTAAGCGTCAGATTCCCGTTCCTGTGTAGTCTAAAACCAACCTGGAGCTTTAGCCGTGAAGACCTCATTCGTCCTTTCTGCGATTCTGACGAGCATTTTTCTGGGAGGACTGGCCATGTCAACCGCCATGGGCGCCGAAGACGCAGGGCAGCGGCGGGAAAAGGCCCGCAAGGCCTTCCACGAAGGCAATTTCCGCGATGCCTACGAGGCCTTGCGGGGTCTGCTGCTGGATAAATCGGTCGTGCCGGCCACCCAGGACCTGAATGAAGCCGTGGCCTCGCTGCAGCGACTGAACCGCCTGGCAGAGACGGACGAACTGCTGGAAGTGGCCGTCAAGACGCACCAGGGCGATCGGGCGCGCTGGTGGTTCCTCTGGCACGTGGCCAACCAGTATCATCAGATTCAGCACCAGGGTTTCATCGTGGCGGGCAAGTTTTCCCGCGGGCCGCATCGCGGCGGCGGGCGGATGGTCAATACGCTCGATCGCGATCGGGTCCGCGCCCTGCAACTGATGGTCCAGGCCCTGCCCGACGCCCGCAAAGACAATGACCATGCCAAGGTGGCGCGCTATCTCCAGGCGATGGCCCAGATGTGGATGACCGGCCGCTATGGGCAGACCGAAGCCTGGCGGTTGCAGGCCAAGACCGATCTGGCGGTCCTGCCCGACTACGAAGATGGCTGGGGTTACTATTGGGGTGGCCGCGGCGGCCAGACGCAAGGCGCGCCGGTCGATGAGCAGGGCGCCCCGGTCTTCTACAGCGTGCCTAAGACGTTCGAAGCCGCCCAGAGCGACGGCCAGCGCTGGCGGTGGTGCCTGGAACAGGCCATTGAGTTCAACCCCGCTTTGAAGAACGACATCCGCCTGTCGCTGGCCGATTTCCTCCATGACCAGTTCGGCGTGCAGACCATGGCCGCCTCGGGCTGGCGATTTGGCCGCGAAGCGAGCGACGATTCGCAGGAAGAGGAGCAGGGTGTTTTCGCCCTAACGTCGCTGGGCGAGGATGAAACGATCGCCCGCCTGGCGACCGGCATCAAACGCTTCAAGCTGCCGGAGGAGTTCAATTACATCTCCATCTACAAGCAGGTGGCTGACGATGCCGTCAAGAGCGATGTGGGAGCCTCGGCCTTGGAACGCCTGGCCCGCATCTTCGAGAACCGCAGGCAATATCCCAAGGCGGCCGACTACTGGCGGCGGTTGATCCAGGCCTATCCCGACGCCAAGCAAGTCAAGGACTGGCAACGGCAACTCGAACAGATCGAGTCCAACTGGGGCCGCTTCGAGCCGGTCATGACGCAGCCGGCGGGCCAGGGGGCGACGGTCGAGTATCGATTCCGCAACGGCACGGCCGTCGAGTTGGAGGCCCACGAGATCAAGGTCTCCAAGCTGTTGGACGACGTGAAGGCCTACATCAAGGGCCGCCCCCAGCAACTGGACTGGCAGAAGATGAATCTCGGCGACCTGGGCTATCGCCTGGTGATCGAGAACCAAAAGGAATACCTGGGCGAGAAGGTCGCCTCATGGCGGATGGAGATCAAGCCGCGTCCGCAACATTTCGACAAGCGGGTGACGGTCGCCACGCCGCTGCAAAAAGCGGGGGCCTATCTGGTCAAGGCCCAGATGGTTGGCGGCAACACCAGCTATGTCATTCTCTGGCTCAACGACACGTCCATTGCCAAGAAGGCGCTGGACCAGAAGGCCTGGTACTTTGTGGCCGACGCCGTGACGGGCGCGCCCGTGCCCAAAGCCAATGTCGAGTTCTTCGGCTGGCAGCAGCGCTGGCAGGCCCCCAACCGCGTCGAGATCCTGGTCAAGGATTTCGCCGAGTTCACCGACGCCGAGGGCCAACTCATCATGGACGCGGGCAAGCAGCCGGGCGACTACCAGTGGCTGATCATCGCCACGACGCCCCAAGGACGCCTGGCCTACCTGGGGTTCACCGGCGTCTGGTACGCGAATCGCTACGACGCCACCTACAACGAGACCAAGGTCTACACCATCACCGACCGGCCCGTCTATCGCCCCGACCAGCCGGTGAAATACAAGTTCTGGGTTGACTATGCCAAGTACGATCTGTCGGAAGAGGCCTCGGCCTTCGCCGGCCACTCGTTCCTGTTGGAAATCCATAATCCCAAGGGCGAGAAGGTCCTGGCGGAAACGAAGAAGGCCGACCAGTACGGCGGATTCGACGGCCAGTGGAAAGTGCCGGCCGACGCCACGCTGGGCGTTTACAGCGTGATCATCAAGCGACAGGGTATTATGTCGGCACTAATGAACTCCAACGAGACGCTGGGCGGCGGCACGTTCCGCGTGGAGGAGTACAAGAAGCCGGAATTCGAGGTGACGGTCGACGCCCCCGCCGAGCCGGTCATGCTGGGCGAGAAGATCGAAGCCAAGATCACGGCCAAGTATTACTTCGGTTCGCCGGTGACCAAGGCCAAGGTGAAATACAAGATCGAGCGCACCGCGGCCGACGAGCGCTGGTATCCGCCCGCCCCCTGGGATTGGCTGTACGGCGAGGGCTACTGGTGGTTTGCCTGCGATTACGACTGGTATCCCGGCTGGCACAGGTGGGGCTGCTGGCGGCCGGTCCCCTTCTGGTGGCCCCGGGCACAGTTGCCGCCGGAACTGGTTGCCGAGCGGGAAGTGGAGATCGGGGCCGACGGCACGGTGAAGGTCGAGATCGACACCGCCGTCGCCAAGGCGATCCACGGCGACCAGGACCATCGCTACTCGATCACGGCCGAAGTGGTCGACGCCTCGCGGCGGACGATTGTCGGCTCGGGCAACGTACTGGTCGCGCGCAGGCCGTTCGCGGTCCATGCCTGGGTCGATCGCGGCTATTACCGCGTGGGCGATACGATCCATGCCGGCCTGGCCGCCCGCCGGCTCGACGGCAAGCCGGTCGAGGGCCGCGGCGAATTGACGCTCTTGAAAATTTCCTACAAGCAGGGCAAGCTGTTGGAAACGCCCGTGCAGACCTGGAAGCTCGACACCAACGCCGAGGGCCAAGCCCAGCAGCAGTTGACGGCCAGCCGGGCGGGCCAATACCGGCTTTCCTACAAAGTCACCGACCGCGTCTCCCCTCGCCCGCCTGCTGTACTCAGCAGGATGGGAGAGGGGACGAAAGGCCCTCACCCTAACCCTCTCCCGGAGGGAGAGGGGACGCATACGATCGAAGGCGGCTATGTCTTTACGATCATCGGTGAGGGGTTCGACAGCGCCCAGTTCCGCTTCAATCACCTGGAGCTTGTGCCCGACAAGGCCGACTATGCCCCCGGCGACAAGGTGAAGCTGCAAATCAACACCGATCGAACCGACAGCACGGTGTTGTTGTTTGCGCGGCCGACCAACGGTGTGTACTTGAAGCCGACGTTGATTCACCTGGACGGCAAGAGCACGGTCCGCGAGATCGAGGTCGTGAAGCGCGACATGCCCAACTTCTTCGTCGAGGCGGTTACCATCGCCGACGGCCGCGTCTACACGGAAACCCGCGAGATCGTCGTCCCGCCGGAGAACCGCGTGTTGAATATCGACGTCAAGCCGCTAGCGCAACGTGGTGCAGGCGTCCCGCCTGCTGGTAAAGAAGACGTTGCGACTGCGGCTGGCGCTAAGTTCGAGCCCGCCACCGAGTTCAAACCGGGCCAGAAGGCCAAGGTGCAGCTCAAACTGACCGACTATGCCGGCAAGCCGTTTGTGGGTTCGACCGTGATTGCCATCTACGACAAGTCGATCGAGTACATCTCCGGCGGCTCGAACGTGCCGGAAATCAAGGAATTCTTTTGGAAGTGGCGGCGCTCTCACAACCCGGCCACGGAATCGAACCTGGGCGGTTACTTTGGCAACATCGTGCCCCGCAATGCGCTGCCCATGAACGATCTGGGCGTTTTTGGCGGTAGCGTGGCCGAGGATCCCAACGCGCCCGCCGCCAATGACGCCGACGAGGGCGGGCAGGGCGGGCCGGGCGGAATGGGCGGAGGCGGCGGAATGATGCTGGGCGGGTTCGCCGGCGGCAAAGGTGCGATGCAAAACCGGGGAGTCATGGAGGCGGAAAGCGCGGCGGCACCCATGGATGCCATGGCGGCAGTCCCCATGGCGCTTGCACCGATGAAAAAATCCCCCGCCCCCACACCTGCTGGCCAGCCGCTTCCCATGGTCCAGCCCACCCTGCGCACGAAGTTCGCTGACACGGCCCTCTGGGTCGGCCAACTCACGACCGCCAGCAACGGCACAGCGGAGGTCGAGTTGAACATGCCCGAGAACCTCACTACCTGGCGGATCAAAGTTTGGGGCATGGGCTTCGGCACGCGCGTGGGCCAGGGCCAGACCGACGTCGTCACCCGCAAGGACCTGATCGTGCGACTGGAGGCCCCGCGGTTCTTCGTCCAGACCGATGAAGTCGTGCTCTCGGCCGTCGTGCATAACTATCTGAAGACGGGCAAGAAAGTCGAAGTCTCGTGCGAGGAAACGGGCCGCAACGGATCAGCCCGCTTGCAGCCGATCCTGGAGAAGTCCGAGTCGCCGATATTCCCGCCCGGCGATCCGTGGACCCGAACATCTCAGGTCGAGGTTCCGGCCGGCGGCGAAGCCCGCGTCGATTGGCGCGTCCATGTGCTCGACGAAGGACAGGCCACGATCCGCATGAAGGCCCTCACGGATGAAGAGTCCGACGCCATGGAGCAGAAGTTCCCTTGCTACATCCACGGCATGTTGAAGATGGAGGCCCGCAGCGGCGTGATCCGCGGCAAGCAAATGCAAGGCGCAATGACGTTCGACGTGCCGGAGAAGCGGCGGCCCACGCAGTCGCGGCTAGAGGTTCGTTACTCGCCCACGCTGGCTGGGGCCATGGTCGACGCGCTGCCCTACCTGGTCGATTATCCCTACGGTTGCACCGAGCAGACCCTCAACCGCTTCCTGCCCACAGTCATCACGCAGAAAGTGCTCCTGGGCATGAAGCTCAACCTGGCCGAGATCCACAAGAAGCGCACGAACCTCAACGCCCAGGAGATCGGCGACGACAGCGAGCGGGCCAAGCAGTGGAAGCGTTACGACCGCAACCCAGTCTTCGACGAGGACGAGGTCCGCCGCATGGTCAAGGACGGCGTCAACCGCCTCACCGAAATGCAACTCAGCGACGGCGGCTGGGGCTGGTTCTCCGGCTTCGGCGAGTACTCGTCGCCGCATACCACGGCCCTGGTGGTCCACGGCCTGCAGGTGGCCAAGTCCAACGACGTGGCGCTGGTGCCCGGCATGCTCGAAAAAGGAGTCGAGTGGTTGCGCCGCTACCAGGACGAGCAGGTCCAGTGGCTGAAGAATGCGGCCATCGAGAAGAAGCCCGACGGTCTCCGCTGGAAGGAACATGCCGACGAGCAGGACGCCTTCGATGACATGATCCTCGTCGCCGCCGGCGTGAAGAACGCCGAGATGCGGGATTTCCTCTATCGCGACCGCACGAAGATCGCCGTCTACGGCCTGGCCATGTTCGGCATCGCCTTGCAGCAGGAAGCGGAGAAGGAAAAACTGGCCATGGTCATGCAGAACATCAACCAGTACGTGCAACAGGACAACGAGAACCAGACTGCCTGGCTCAATCTGCCGGAAGGCTGTTGGTGGTACTGGTACGGCAGCGAGTACGAGGCCGAGGCCTATTACCTGAAGCTCCTCTGCCGCAGCGAGCCCAAGGGCGAACTGGCCTCGCGGCTGGTCAAGTACCTGCTCAATAACCGCAAGAACGCCAGCTATTGGAACTCGACCCGCGACACGGCCATCGTGGTCGAGGCCATGGCCGAGTACGTCAAGGCCAGCGGCGAGTCGCGGCCGGAAATGACTGTCGAGGTCTTCTACGACGGCAAGCAGCAGAAGGCCGTGGAGATCACGCCGCAGACCGTATTCTCCTTCGACAACAAGTTTGTCCTCGAGGGCGAGGCCGTCACGGCCGGCAAACACGAGGTCGTACTCAAGCGAACGGGCGCCGGGCCGCTCTACTACAACGGATACCAGACGAACTTCACCCTGGAGGATTTCATCACCAAGGCCGGGCTGGAGATCAAGGTCCAGCGCAAGTACTACAAGCTCGTCAAGGTTGACAAGTCGATCGGCGCCGCCGGCAGCCGGGGGCAGGTCGTGCGGCAGAAGGTCGAGAAGTACGACCGCCGGGAGTTGGAGAACCTGGCCACGCTCACCAGCGGCGACCTCGTGGAGATCGAGTTGGAGATCGACAGCAAGAACGACTACGAGTACCTGGTCTTCGAGGACATGAAGCCCGCCGGATTCGAGCCGGTCGATCAGCAGGGCGGCTACACGGGCAACGACCTGGGGGCCTATGTCGAGTATCGCGACAACCGCGTGGTGTTCTTCGCCCGGACCTTGGCCCGCGGCAAGCATAGCGTGGCTTATCGCATGCGGGCCGAGACGCCCGGGCGGTTTAGCGCCTTGCCCACGCGGGCCTGGGCCATGTACGCGCCGGAATTGAAAGCGAACTCCGACGAGATCAAGCTGAAGGTGAAGGATTGATCGGCGCCAAACCGAAGATCCGGATCGCGCAGAGTCCCGTGGTCGAGCCCAACATTGCGCCGGCGATCACGTCGCCGAGATAATGAAAATTCAGCCCGACTAGGGCCAGGCAGACCATTCCGGCCGCCGCCACGTACAGCCCGCGCCAGCGTGGCTGACAGATCCAGAGGATCGAGACCACGGCGAAAGCGACGGCGGCATGTCCGGAGGGAAATGAGGCGTAAGCCTTGTCGAAGCAGAAGAAGTGAAAGCCGTAGACGCCATCGGAGATCAACGAGGGATTGTTCTTGATCCAGTTCTCCGGCCAACTACGGCCGAACAGCCCTTTGAGCAAGTCTTTCAGGATCTCCGTCGCTACCAGGTTCGCCGCGATTACCAGGAGCAGTCTCTGAAGGTATCCGCCCGGCCGCCAGATCCGCCACGCCACAACGCCGGCCATGCCCGCGATCGCGCAGTAGGCCAGCCCAGCAGAAGCGCGCTCTGGCCAGCGCAGGAACTCGTCCGGGTAGAACCGGTGCGTATGCAAGAACCAGGCCAGCGGCCGATCGACAAAAAAGTAGCACAGGACAACCAGCACGCTGCCTGCGAGCAGTGCCAGGATGAGATGCCTTGTTGAGTTGGTGCTCATTGCCACGCCGTTCCATGAATAATCTGGGATTGGGCAATCTACTTTACCGGCCACGGCCAGGGTAGGCAACGACCTACGTAGAACGGAATTCATTCCGTTTCCCCGAAATACGCAAGGCAACGGAATAAATTCCGGTCTACGAACGACCTTGCGGTTCTCCTGCCCTCCGAGCCGAACGGAACTAATCTGCGAATCTGCGCATTTTACCCAACTTTAGCATTCTCTAAACAATAATTCTGAACCACCTATAGTTGACAAACGTATACTGTTTGGGTAGAATAAGAATGTTTTGAGGGCCTGGCAAGGCCGGAATTGGCCCAATCGGGGCGGAAATCGGCTTTGCCGGGCATTCGCAAGGAGGAACCATTATGGAAAACCGTATTAGCCAGTTGGGGAATGAGGACAGTGGGCAAAGGGACCGGGGGGAGCCGCAACCTATTGGTACGATCCTGGCCGAGCTTTTGGCCCAATACCAGGCCCGTTTTCCCGAGATCCGCATCGCCATTGTGCAGACGCCCGCAGTCGCCGTTTAACCACATTTTGTCAAGGAGGATAATCATGCTCGTGCTCAGCCGCTACAAGAATGAGGCCATCGTGATCGACGGCCAGATCAAAGTGACCATCGTAGAAATCCGGGGCGACCGCATCCGCCTGGGGATCGAGGCCCCGCGGGAGGTTGCCGTTTGGCGGGAAGAACTTCTTGCCCCGGCTGCCCCTCCGGAGCTGGCTGCGGTCTGATCCTCGCATTTCCCGCGGAATAGGTTGCCTGCCGTGCAAGCGGTTTTGCATTCGGCTAAACTATAGCTGGGTGCAAAACCGGTGATAGGCGGCAAGATGGGACAAGGGGCAGGATCTGCGAATCAGGGGCGAGGCGGTACGGAGTACTCAGTACTCAGTACTCAGTACTCAGTACTTAGTTCCTGTCCAGAAGCAACTCCGCGATTTGGCCGCATCTGCCCTCACCCCCTGCCCCTCTCCCGCGTACGGGCGAGGGGAGTTGTTTCTGGACAGGTACTTAGTACTCGGTACTCGGTACTCAGTACTCCGTGCTTCCTGGCGGCCCGCTGGCTTCTGCCGCTGTTGCTCCTCGTTTCCGGCTGCGACCACGATGAGTCCAGTATCTGTCGCGTCGAGGCGGTCTGGGGACGGCCGGGCATCTCGGATGGTCGCTTCCAAACGCCCCGCGCCATTGCCGTCGACGGCGACGATCAGCTCTATATCGTCGACAAGACCGCTCGCATCCAGGTCTTCAAGACCGACGGCACATTTCTCCGCTCCTGGTCCACGCCCGACCATGCCAACGGCAAGCCGACCGGCCTGAGCTTCGATCGTGACGGCAACCTGATGGTCGCCGACACGCACTATTTCCAAGTGCTGGTTTACTCGCCGGAAGGCAATTTGCTCCGCACGCTGGGCAAAAAAAACGGCGAGAAGCCGGGCGAGTTCGGCTTTGTGACCGGCACGGCCCAGGACGCGCAAGGCAACTTGTACGTATCCGAGTATGGCGAGTACGACCGCATTCAGAAGTTCTCGCCCGACGGCCGCTTTCTACTCCAATGGGGCGGCCACGGTTCTGAGCCTGGCCAGTTCGTCCGTCCGCAAAAGATCGTCTTCGATGCCGACAATCATCTCTGGGTGACCGACGCCGGCAATCATCGCATCCAGGTGTTCGACACGCAGGGCAAGTTGCTCAAGTCCTGGGGAACGCAAGGCAGCCAGCCGGGCGAGCTTTACTATCCCTACGACATCGTGTTGGCCCCGCATGACACGCTGTATGTTTGCGAGTACGGCAACCATCGCGTCCAGAAGTTCACGCGCGACGGCCGCTCCTTGGGCTGCTGGGGTCGCCGTGGCCGGGGCGACGGCGAGCTCGACAGCCCCTGGGGCCTGGCGCGGGACAAGCAAGGCAAGCTGTATGTGTTGGATACCGGGAATAATCGGGTACAATGCGTGGGGGTGGAGTAGACAGGTTACATGCCTCGAAGGATAGGTATTACTATTGGAGATCGCAATTTGTGATGCCCAGTTTTGCGATCGCGAGATTTGTGGTAGACGAATCGTTCAAGATCACAATTTGTGATCTTGAACGATGTGCCTAGGCATTCGCACGAGGTAAAAGAGGATCGATTATGCCCAAAGCGGATTTGGTTCCAATCGAGCGGATCGAGAAAGCGATTCTCTTAATTCGTGGACATAAGGTCATGCTAGATCGGGATTTAGCGGATCTGTATGAGGTTTCGACAGGGAGTCTGAATCAGCAAGTTAGGCGGAACCTTTCGCGGTTTCCTGATGATTTTATGTTTCGGCTGACGTCTGAAGAAGCAAAAGCTTCAAGGTCGCAAATTGCGACCTTGAAGCGTGGCCAGAACATCAAGTTCCTGCCCTATGCCTTCACCGAGCAAGGCGTGGCCATGCTCTCCAGCGTGCTCAACAGCGACCGTGCCATCGAAGTCAATATCGCGATCATGCGGGCGTTCGTGCGGCTGCGCGAGATTCTCTCCTCGCACAAGGACTTGTCGCGCAAGCTGGACGAGTTGGAACGCAAGCTCGGCGATCACGACGAGAAATTCGTACTGGTTTTCGAGGCCATCCGGCAACTTATGAATCCGCCCTCCGGGCCGACGAAGCGACGCATTGGTTTTTGCCAGGAGTGAGTTACGCCCCGACACGCCAGCCATGTTTTCCTACCACGCCACCTTCGCCGCCCCCGCCTACCTGGCACTCCTGCTGCTCCTGCCACTGCTCTGGTGGCATGGCTATCGCCGCCTGGTGGGCCTGGGCCGCCTGCGGCGCTGGCTGGCGTTGCTGTTCCGTACGCTGGCGGTTGCGCTGCTGGTCATGGCCGCGGCCGACCTGCAGATCGTGCGGACCAACGACCATCTCACGGTGATCTACCTGCTGGATCAGTCGCTGAGCATCCCGGAATCGCAGCGCGCGGCGATGATCAAGTACGCCCGCGACGAAGTCCGCACCCATCGCCGCAACCAGGACCGCGCCGGCGTGATCGTCTTCGGCCGCGACGCCGCGATCGAGCTTCCACCGTTCGACGACGACCTGCAGATGGGCAATGCCGTCGAAAGCCACTTCGATCCGCAGGCCACGAACATCGCCGCCGCCCTGAAACTGGCCCAGGCCACCTTTCCCGAAGACGCCGCGCGGCGGATCGTGCTGGTGAGCGACGGCAACCAGAACCAGGGCAATGCCCTGGAACAGGCCCAGGCCGCGGCCGCGGCGGGTATCGGTATCGACGTCGTTCCCGTCCGCTACCGCCCGCGGGCCGACGTCTCCGTGGACCGCCTGATCGTGCCCGGCGAAGTCCGCCGCAACCAGCCTTTCGACCTCCGCGTCGTGCTCTCCAACAATTGCGGACCCAAGCCGGGCGACAAGGGTGAAGTACCCGGCCGACTGATCGTTACCAAGATCGTCGACGATCAGCCGGTCGATCGCACGGAGCAGGTGGTGACGCTCCCGCCGGGCAAGAAGGTCTTCAACCTGCGGCAATCGATCGACGCCGCCAACTTTTACACCTATGAAGCCAGGTTCGTCCCCGACCGGGCGGAAGACAACGCCACGCCGCAAAACAAGCGGGCGACCGCCTTCACCCACGTGGCCGGCAAAGGGCAGGTGCTCTTGATCGTCGGCCAGCAGCGGCTCAACGACTATGCTCCGTTGGCCCAGCGGCTGCGGGAGCACGGCCTGGAAGTCGTCGTCCGCGGCACGGACCGGCTCTTCTCCAGCCTGGCCGAATTGCAGATCTTCGACACCGTCGTGCTGGCCAACGTGCCCCGCGCCACTGTCGATGAAGTGAATTTCAGCGACGAGCAGATCGACATGCTCGTACGCAATACGCAGCAGATGGGCGCGGGGCTGGTCATGCTCGGCGGACCGGAGAGTTTCGGGTCCGGCGGCTGGACCGGCACGGAGCTGGAGAAGGCCATGCCCGTCGATTTCCAGATCCGCAATGCCGAAGTGGTTCCCCGCGGCGCGCTGGTGCTGCTGATGCATGCCAGCGAGATCGCCCAGGGCAACGGCATCCAGAAGCAGATCGCCAAGGAAGCCATCAAGGCCCTCGGCGCCCAGGACTATTGCGGCGTGATGCAGTGGAACGGCAACGAGGTCTGGATCTACGGCCAGGGCCTCGTGGAGATTGGCCAGTACCGCAACAAGCTGCTGCAGGCCGTCGATCGCATGACACCGGGAGACATGCCCGACTTCGAACCGGCCATGCTCCTGGCTGAACAGGGGTTCATCGGGCTGCAGAACAAAGCGGTGGCCGTGATGCACATGATCGTGCTCAGCGACGGCGACCCAGGTCCGCCGAGTCCCGCGACGATCAACCGGCTGAAGGCCATGAAGGTGACGATCTCTACGGTGGCGGTAAACGCCCACGGCACGTCCGAGAGCCAGAACCTGGCGAACATCGCCGCCGCCGGCAACGGCAAATACTATTCGGTGAACAACCCCAAGGCCTTGCCGCGGATCTTTCAGAAGGAGGCCCGCCGCGTCGCCCGGCCGATCGTTTACGAATCGCAGAATCCGTTTCCCCTGAAGCAGGTGTCCGAACATGAGATGATGTCCGGAATCAGCGAGTTGCCGCCGGTCCGCGGCTATGTGCTCACCAGCAAGAAGGAAAACCCCCTGGTGGAAACCGTGCTCCTGGCCACCAAACCGGGCGGCGAGGAGAACACCACGGTCTTGGCGGGCTGGAACTACGGCCTGGGCCGCGCGGTGGCCTTCACCACCGATGCCGGATTGCAGTGGACGCCCAATTGGGCCAGCAGCGCGGCGGCCGACAAGCTCTTCGCCAAGATCGTTCAATGGTCGATGCGGCCCTCCGGCGGCACGGGCAGGCTGACCGCGACCTTCGAGCCGCTGGAAGGCAAGATGCGGGTCGTCGTCACGGCCCTGGACGACAAGAACGAGTTCATGAATTTCCTCACGATGACCGGCACGGCTGTGGGGCCGGACTTGAAGAAGCCGCTGGACCTGGAGATCGTGCAGACCCGGCCAGGTCGTTACGAGTGTACGTTCCCCATCCGCGATGCGGGCAGCTACTTTGTGACGATCAATCCCGGCCGCGGCATGGCGCCCTTGCGGACGGGCGTGAACGTGCCCTATTCCGACGAGTTCCGCGACCGCGAGGCCAACGAGGCCCTCTTGGCCCAGCTTGTCGCCGTGCAGCCCAAGGACGGCCCGCCGGGCCAATTGATCGAGGCCCCGGCCGAGCCTGAACCTCAAACGCCAAGTCCGCCGACCAACAAGTTACTGGAGTTCAACACCTTCCGCCACGACCTGCCGAAGGCCAGCAGCAGCCAGGAGGCCTGGCACTGGCTGGTGCTCATGGCCAGTTGCGTGTTCCTGACCGACGTGTTCATCCGCCGCGTGAATGTGAGTTTTGCCTGGCTGCCGCCGCTGTTGGCCCGCACGCGCGATTTCGTCCTCCGCCGCCAGGGCGCCCCGCCTCAGCCACAGTTTATCGAGCGGCTGAAGAGCCGCAAGGCGGAGGTGGCCGATCACCTGGAACAACTCCGCGCGACGACACGGTTCGAGTTGCCCTCGCAAACGCCGCTTGAGGTGCAGCCGCTGGACGAGCTGGCGCCGCCACCGACTGCCGGGCCGCGCCCGCCCGGCCCGGCCTTGACCCCGGAGAAGAAGGAAGAAGAGACGTATACCGAGCGGTTGCTAAAGGCCAAGAAGAAGGCCTGGGAGGAGCGGAAAGAGTGAGATCGTGGGATCACTCTTTTTCCAACACCTCGCGCGCCTCGCGCAAGCCTGCCAGCCGCTCCTTGCTCACCTTGGGATAGCGCAGCTTGAGCTTCTTCAAGGCCTCCAGCACGATGTCGGCGACCGCCAGCCGCGTGAACCACTTGTGGTCGGCGGGAATGACGTGCCAGGGCGCCCAATCGGTGCTGGTATGGTTGAACATGTCCTCGTAGGCATTCTGGTAGCCGTCCCAAAAGGCCCGCTCCTTGGCATCGCTGGCGGAGAATTTCCAGTTCTTCTCCGGCCGGTCGATCCGTTCCAGGAACCGTCGCTTCTGCTCTCCCTTCGATATGTTGAGGAAGAACTTCAGGACCACGATGCCGTTGTTCGAGATGTACTTCTCGAAGTTGTTGATGGCCTCGAAACGGCGGCTCCAAATGTGCTTGTCCTGCACGGCCGGCGGCAACCGCTCGGCGCTGAGGATCTCCGGGTGTACGCGCGCGACCAGGACCTCTTCGTAGTACGAGCGGTTGAAGATGCCGATCCGTCCGCGTTCCGGCAGCCGCTTCACGCAGCGCCACAAGTAATCGTGGTTGAGTTCCTCGGTCGACGGGGCCTTGAAACTCGATACGTCGCAGCCTTGCGGGTTCACCCCCGACATGACGTGCTTGATCGTGCCGTCCTTGCCCGCCGCGTCCATCGCCTGGAAGATCAGCAACAGGGCATAGGTGTTCTGGGCGTAGAGCATGTCCTGGTACTCAGCCAGCCGCTGGATGTCGGCTTGCAGTTTCTTGGTGGCTTCCTTCTTGCTGGGGTAGTTGTCGGTGTAGGCGGGATCGAAGTCCTTCTTGAGCGAGATCTTATCGCCCGGCGGAACGAGGAACGAGGACGCGGATTTCTTTGCCATCGGAGGCGCCTTTCATGGAAGTATGGTGCGGCAGGGAAATGTCGCTGCTATTACTAGCCTAACATGGGGCATGCCGATTTGCCACCAAAACCCGATGTTTGCTAGTGCGTAACTCTTGACCTTTCCTCTGCGGCGACGACAATGGGCGATATCGCTTCGATATGGAAATACTTCACGTAGGATGGGCTATATACCGCGAGCGGGCACAAAAATGAGCCGTTGGAGTTCCGGCTTTAGCCGGCATCTTGCCGGGTTCGCCGCCTAAAGGCGGAACTCCGACGGCTCGTTTCCACTCGCGCAAGCTATGGCGTCACTGACGGACTAAAGTCCATCCTACATTTGGCCGCTAAAGTTCCCAGGTTCTTTCAAAGCATGAAGAAGTCGTATCGCGTTATTCTGCTGTTAGTTACGATGATTGGATTGGCGGCCTGCGGCCGTAAACTCGTGGGCGACGACTGGCCCCAATGGCGCGGTCCGACGCGCGATGACGTGTGGAAGGAATCCGGTATTGTCGAGAAGTTTTCCGCTCCGCAGCTTCCTATCCGCTGGCGGGCCGCCATCAGCAGCGGATACAGCGGCCCGACCGTGGCCCAAGGCCGCGTCTATGTCACCGACCTGTTGACCGAACCGCGAATGGCGGAAAGGGTCCACTGTTTCGATTGGAAAACGGGCCATAGCCTCTGGACGTTCGCCTACGACTGCGCGTATAAGAACGTGGGCTACGTGGCGGGGCCGCGGGCCGCCGTCTCGATCGACGACGGCCGGGCCTATGCCCTGGGGACCATGGGGCATCTGCACTGCCTCGATGCCGCCACAGGCAAGGTGCTCTGGAAGAAGCAGCCGGGTGTCGATTACAAGATCCGTATGCCGATCTGGGGCATTGCCTCAGCGCCCCTGGTGGATGGCGATCTGGTGATCGTCCAACTCGGCGCTGAGGGGGCCTGCCTGATGGCCCTGGACAAGAAGACTGGCGCGCAGCGTTGGCGGGCGCTGAACGATCTGGCCTCCTATTCGGCCCCGATTATTATTCAGCAGGCCGGCCGGCGAGTGTTGGTGTGCTGGACGGGCAATAACGTGGTCGGGCTCAATCCGGCCACGGGCGGCGTCTATTGGAAGTATCCCTTCCCGCCAGCGAAGATGGTCATCAATGTTCCCACGCCGGTGGTTTCGGGCAATCGACTCTTCCTCACGGGGTTCTACGACGGTTCCCTGATGCTCAAGCTCGACCAGGACGAGCCGCGGGTGGAGAAACTCTGGCGGCGGATAGGCGAAAGTGAACGGCACACCGACGCGCTGCACGCCATGATCAGCACGCCCTACATGGATGGTGATTATGTCTACGGCGTGGACAGCTACGGCGAATTGCGGTGCCTGGACGGGCGCACTGGAAACCGCATCTGGGAAGATCTGACGGCCGTGCCCAAGGCCCGCTGGGCTACCATCCACATGGTCCGCAACGGCGGGCGAACGTGGATGTTCAACGAGCGCGGAGAATTGGTCATCGGCATGCTTTCTCCGCAGGGCTTTCACGAGATCAGTCGCACAAAGCTCATAGTCCCGACAACCGTTCAGTTAGACCAGAGGGGGGGTGTTTGCTGGGCGCATCCCGCCTATGCGTATAAACACATATTTGCCCGCAATGATCGCGAGTTGGTCTGCGCCAGCCTGGCTGCGGAAGATCCGTGAGCGGCCGGTGGATTCCCGCAATAAGAGGAGTTGCGAAAAAAGGGGCTGCTATGCGGCCAAGAAGATGCTAGAATAAAGTCATCCTCCCGGCGTGGATCTTTAGACACTTTCGAGTAAGGAACCCGCATATGACTCCTGAACGGCAATTCATGTGCAACAACGATGTTCTCCGCTTCCTTGCGGACGAGCAAGGCCGCACCTTGGCGGAGATTGCCACCCATTTTGGCGTTACTTTGACGGCTATTCGCAACCGGGTCATACGCCTGATGCAGTTGCAATCCGTCACCAGGCAACGCAACGACCAGCGGCGGCGGGGCCGGCCGCAGTTCTTGTACTACATAACGCCCCGCGGCTCGGCCATCTTGAAAGAGACGGCCGAGGAAGCAAGTCCTTCCTGACGAGAGCGGCGAATCTACCGGGGCGGGGTCCGTGCCGAGTTCTTTGCCGCCGGAGCTTGGGACGGCTGAGCCGCGCCGGGCCTGATGGTATTGCCGCTGTTCTGGATGTGGACTTCGATTTTGATGTTGGAGAACATCGAGAAGCTGTTCCCGCTTAAAATCGGAGTCTGGTTTTCCGAGAGCACTTTCGCGGAGTTGCCCGAGAGCACCTTCGGATTGTTGCCGGAGAGCAGTGCCGTGTGATTCTTGGAGAGCAAGTCGGTTTCGTTGCCCGACAGCAGATCCACAGTGACATCGAGCGCCCCGCGCAGCAGTGCGCCCAGGGTCTTTAGTTTCTCCGCGGTTGTGGCCGTCTTTTGCGGCGATGCAGGGGTAGTCGCGGTGATAGTCGTCCATACGGATGACGTTGTGGCCGTTTTTTGCGGCGATGAAGGCGTGTTCGGCTTGGCCACGGGGGACTTGCCCGGTTCGGCGGAAAACAGCCGCTGTTGGGCCGACAGGACCGCGGCCAGGGAAAGGAAGACCGCCATGACATAGATCTGGATCTGGAACGTGTGTCGCATTTTGGGCTCCATGGGAATCGGGTTCGAGGTATTCACAAGACGCCCTTTGAGTATAGTTCCCAGCCCGGCAGATGCAAGCGGCCTGGGTGGCCGTCCCGTGGCACGGGCTTCCAGCCCGTGGAACGCGACACGGGCAGGATGCCCGTGCCACAGTCGTGCCTTTCAGCCGGAAGATCTTGCCGCACGCAATTGGTCTTATAACCCGTTGGCTGCATGGCACGCGCCACGAAAATCGTTAGAATCAAGATGTATTGAGTTCTCCTCCGTCTTTTTCAGGAGGTCGACGATGACCAGATATCGTTTTGAACAGGCGTTGGTTTCGGCGTTCGGACTGGTTGTCGGTCTGGCACTTGCTATGCTCATTGCCCCGGGCGATATCGGTCTGTGGGTCGTGATCGCAATTCTCTTGGCTATCTTTTGCCGTGCGTTTTTCATCCGGGGGTTGTATGGCGAGTTGTTCTGGCCTGTGTCGCACCATCGGGCCAAGAAAGCTGACCGGCCGGTAACGCGGCATGCTTAGGGGCTATCCGCGCAGTCGAGCCCGGATCGCCTTCAACCGCTCGATTAGTTCCTTTTCGAATCCTCGCTCGACCGGTCGATAGTACTCGCGCTGCACACCCAGGTAATCCTGTGCGGCGATGCCCCCTTCAGCGTCGTGGGCGTACTGGTAGTCTTGCCCTTGGCCCAAACGCTTCGCGCCGCCGTAGTGCGAGTCGCGGAGGTGGACCGGCACGGGCAGCAGGCGGCCCTCGCTGACGTCCTTGCGGGCCTCGCCGATGCCCACCGTCGCGGCGTTCGACTTGGGCGCACACGCCAGGTAGGTCACGGCCTGGGCCAGCGTCAATTGACATTCCGGCAGTCCCACCAACTCGCAACCATGGGCGGCGGCCACGGCCAACGGCAGGGCGGCGGGATCGGCATTGCCTACGTCTTCGCTAGCCAGGATCACCAGCCGCCGCGCGAGAAAGCGGACGTCTTCGCCCCCCTCAAGCATCCGCGCCAGCCAGTAAAGGGCCGCGTCCGGATCGCTGCCGCGAATGCTCTTGATCAGCGCGCTGATGGAATCGTAGTGCGCATCGCCGGCCCGATCGTACTGGACGGCCTTGCGCTGCACCGATTCGGCGGCCAACGCGCGGGTGAATTCCACCGGCCGCTGGGGACTGGAGAGCACGCCGATTTCCAGCGCCGAAAGTGCCCGGCGGGCATCGCCGTCGCTGGTCTCCGCAAGGAACTCCAAGGCGTCGTCGTGCAACCGTACCTGGTACTGGCCCAGGCCGCGACGCGCGTCTTCCGCGGCCCGGCGGAGCAGCGACTTGATGTCGTCGCTGGATAGCGGCTGGAACTGGAAGATGCGGCTGCGGCTGACCAAGGCACTATTGACCGTGAAAAAGGGGTTCTCGGTCGTCGCCCCCACCAGGATCACTTCGCCCTCCTCCACGCCCGGCAGGAGCACGTCCTGCTGGGCCTTGTTGAAGCGATGGATCTCGTCGACGAACAGCAGCGTCCGCTGGGCCGTAGTCGAGAGCCGGTCGCGGGCCTCGGTAAGCACCTCGCGCAGCTCCTTCACGCCGCTGGCTACGGCGCTGATTTGCTGGAAATGGCTGCGGCTCTCGCGGGCCAAGAGGCGGGCGAGCGTGGTCTTGCCCGTGCCTGGCGGACCGTAAAAGATCACGGAGCCGAGCCGGTCGGCCGCCAGCAGCCTGCGCAATAACTTGCCCTCGCCAAGAAAGTGCTGCTGACCGACGAACTCGTCGAGTTTCGTCGGCCGCATCCGCGCTGCCAGAGGCTGAGCAGCACGCAGGTTCTCTTCTTCAGAAGCAGCGAACAAAGACATGGCAGCACCTGGCGGAACAGAAAAAAGAAATCCGAAATCCGAATGTCGAAATCCGAAACAAATTCAAAAACCAAAGGTGGAAATTCGAAACCTTTGATCATTCCTGCTTTGTATTTTGAATTTGTTTCGTATTTCGGACTTCGAATTTCGTATTTTACTCCCCATTCGTCATTCGGATTTCGTCATTTCCTATGGGTCCTCCTTTGGGCAACATTGTTTCAAGTGGACAAGTCCTGCACAGCGGCTTGCTCTTCTTGCAGAAGTGCTTCCCAAGGTTGACCAGCAAGGCGTGAAATTCGTTGAACATGGCGGCGTCGGCCGGAAGATGATCGTGAAAATACTCCTGGATCTGGTGGTAATCCGCCTCCGAGTCGATCCATCCGTGGCGGCTGAAGATGCGGTAGGTGTAGGCATCGACCACGAAAGTCGGCAGCGAGCCGGCGTAGAGGAGGATCGAATCGGCCGTTTCCGGCCCTACGCCATTGACGCCCAGCAACTCCTCGCGAAGCCGGGCCAGCGGCATGCGGAACATCGCCGCGATCGAGCCGTCGTACCGCTGGATCAGGAATTTCAGCAGGCTCCGCAGCCGCTTGGCCTTGATGCGGTAGTAGCCGGCCGGCCGAATCAGTTCCTCCAGTTCTTCTGGGGGCACGCCGTACAAGGCCTGCGGATCGAGCAGATCGGCCTGGCGAAGGTTGCGGATCGCCCGCTCGACGTTCTGCCAGTTCGTGTTCTGCACCAAGATGGCGCCAACCATGATTTCGAACGGGGTATCGCCGGGCCACCATTTTTGAGGGCCAAAAGCGTCGAGCAACTGCTGATAGACTTCTCGCAAAACGATGCTCATGGTAGACTTTCGGGAAAATGCAGCATCTATTGTAGCACCGGAATGAGCATGGCAAAACGCATGGATGAGCAAATCACTCCGGCCGAGGCCCCGAACGTGGGCAGCGATTACTGGTCGCAGTCGCGGCGGCCCTTGGCCAGCCTGCTTTTCGCCGGGCCGCTGCTGGCGATCTACGAGGCCGGCCTGGTCTGCCTTGGCCCCAGCGCCATGCGCAACGGGGCCGACGCCTGGCTGCGGCAAACGCTCGAACTGCTGGGCTTCAACGCCTATTTTCTGCTCCCGGCCCTCACGGTCGGCATTCTCTTGGGCTGGCATCACGTGCTGCGGCAACCGTGGCACGTCCGCCGCGCCGTATTTTTGGGCATGACCGCCGAGTGTTTCGGCCTGGCTGCGGCCCTTTGGCTTTTTTGGAGGTTGCTCGTCGGATTTATCTTTCCGGCGGCGATGCGTACGGCCGGCCAGACCATCGTCGGTTTCCTGGCGACGATCGTAAGTTATTTGGGAGCCGGCATCTACGAAGAATTGCTCTTTCGCCTGATTCTGTTGAATGCAGTGATCGGGCTGTTGGCATGGATGCGCGCCGGGCCAAGGGCCAGCGTAGTGGGCGGAGTCGTGCTGACAAGCTTGTGGTTCTCGGCCGCCCATTACGTCGGTCCCTACGGCGATCTGTTTTCCTGGCGGACATTCGTATTCCGTTTCCTGGCCGGCGTATTTTTCGCCGTGCTGTTGCGATTTCGGGGCTTCGGCATCGCCGCCGGCACGCACGCGCTGTACGACGTGCTCGTGTTCTTGACGACGATCGCCGGGCAGCCGCGATGATGCTAGCAAAGGCAGCACGCCCGGCGGCTAACTCTGCGCCGGCGCTTTGTCAAGAGTACCTGAAAAACGCCATGAAAGATTCCGGAAAACTCCCTTGGATGACCGCGAGGAACTCGCTATAATGCAGCCGTGAGATACAAAGGAATTCATTCCGCCCAAGCGTTCCTGACCTGAAGACCACAAGCCCCGGGATTGCACGGCGCCGGATCGGACGACGATCCGACTCCCGCCGCGGGGAACGAGCGGTTTTCTGCCAGGCACGCATGGGCAATGCGATAGCAAAAGGAATTGTGAAAGTGCTGACTGTTCGACCCAAAGTCGCGGAGTTGGTCTTTCAGCTCTACGGACGGCCGCTGCACCCGGAGCTCTTCGAGGTGTATCACTCCCGCCGAGTCTCGCGGGGGGATTACGAAGCTCGGATCGACATCACCAGCGCCGGCCACGTAGTGACGTGGCGCTGCGGGGGGATGACGCTCACCGAGGTGGCCGCCTCGGCCCATCATCCCTTGCCGCAGACGCGGCGGGTGATGTCTTACTCGCTCAAGGGCCAGCGGAGCGACCGCGTCGAGTGTCGCGGCGGCGTCCGTTACGAGATGAACTTCCAACTCGAACCTGTCGATCCCGAGGTTTTCTGGACCTTCCAGCAGGAGTTGGCCGAAGACGGCTTGCGGAAGGGTGTGTTCCATAGGTTCGACGCCAGCGGCCGCATGGCCATGGGAGCGTTGAGCTACATCAATTATGAGCTGCGCAGCCGCAAGATGCTCATCCAGGCATTTCACACCTTCCCGGATGACTATGCGATTGTGAAGAGCCAGTCGATGATCGTGCTGCCGTAACTCTACTGCTCGCGGTTGTGAGAGGCTATCCGAGAAGTCTCCTCAACACGTCCCGCGACTCGCGACCCGCAAGCGGGTACCCCGGGTACCCCGGAGAGGGTTAGGCTGAGGGCAACTTGCGCCGTTGTTGATCGTCAAAGCCTTCATCACGGTGATGTTTTCGATCATAGTAAAACACAACCCATAGTCAACAATTAGCGGAAAAATTGTTCACCCGCTATTGCGTCGTAGCTTTGACATCACCCACCGAACTGGTGGAAGAAGCAAAACCAGCAGGAGCATGCAGACAATCAGGACTGCCAACAACCACCAGCCGAGAAAGAAATAGGGGCGGAAGAAGTCCCACCAAATGCTCCAGTCCAGCCCGGGGATGCGCCACCACGCCAGCACCGTGGCTGCGGCCGCCAAGCAGAGAAAGGGTCCATAAGGAATCTGTGTTTTGCCACGGAAAATCAATCGGACCAAGCCGATAATCGCTCCCGCAAAGGGAGCCAGAAAGAAGATGATGACCGTCGCCTGCCAACCGAGGAAGGCGCCAATCATGGCCAGCAGCGTGACGTCGCCGAAACCCATCGCCTCTTGGCGCAAGGCGACACTGGCAAAGATGCGGACGAGCCAGACCATTCCCCCGCCAATAACGACGCCCGCCAACCCGCTCACCAGGCCGGCCCAAGCGGGGCCGCCCATCGACCAGACCTTGGCGATCGCCAGCGAACCCACAACCGCCAGGCCCAGCAGAGCGTAAGTCGTCCACTGGCGCACGATGCGCACGGAATAATAGCGGACGGCGTGCAAACAGCCCAATCGCCTGTCCCAGCCTCCCGCCGCCAGGGCCAGGCACCAGCCGCAGAAGGCGACAATCGCTGCGGCCAAGGCGGGGCGGCCGGTCAAACCCTGCGCCAGCCATGGGTGGCTGTTCAGCGGAGAGGTCAGCCAAACCGATGTCAAAATATTGAAGGCGGGCGGCTGCCGGGGGATAATGTCCGGTAAGAGGGCATAGGGCCACAGCGTCACGAGCACCAGCCCCGCGAGAGTACACGGGATCGTCACGCCGTCGGGGACCGTCATCTCGTCCACGTCCACCCAGAACGCTACGAGCATGAAACAGAAAAGCACGACGTGGCAGATGAACTGCTCGTGTCGGATGGCTGCCAGAGCCAGCTTTATCTTGGCGGGGTCGAAGACGCCGACAGGCACAAAAACTTCGGGGAACGGCGGTACCAGGCCGTATCCGGCGATCTCCCACCAATACAGCAGCGCGAAACCGATGCCTGCCAGCAGTTCCAGCAGCATGGGCCGGATCCAGAAGCCAGCGCCATGCACGTTGGCCTCCCGCCGCAGCCCCAGCCACCCGATCACCGGCACGCGGTCCCACAACTGCCGTGGAGGCGCCTTGGCATCCGGCCGTATCCACGGGCCGATCGGCCGCTGCCTCCAGGCCAGCCGGTAAATGCCCAGGTTGACCACGGCCCCCGCGCAGCAGCCCAAAATGAAAAGCACCGCCAAGCGGACTTCAATCGGGATGGATAGGATAAAGGTCACGTTGAAAATTTAAGCTGCGCGAGGATTTCTTCTGTCAACTGCTCGGGCGACTTGCCCTCCGTGTCGACAATCAGGTGGGCCGACTCGCGATAAATCGGTGCGCGGCGTTGCAATAGTTGTACAATCTCCTCCAGCGGCGGCAGGTTGGTCAACCCCGGGCGGCGATCGGCCGTCGTGGCATCGCCCGTCATACGCTTCAGGATCGTTTCAGGTGCGGCGGTCAACCAGACTACCTGCCCGGATTTTCGCATCGTCCGGCGGCTTTCCTCCCGCAGCGGCGCCCCGCCGCCGGCGGCCACGACCAGCCTTGGCTGCCCGCAGAGAGCGGCGATCACCGTGGATTCCAGGTCGCGAAAGGCCGGTTCGCCGTCCTCCGCAAAGATACGGGCAATCGACTTGCCGGCGCGGCGCTCGATCTCCACGTCGGCATCGATCCAGTCCCAGCCCAATCGCTCCGCCAAGTGTCGGGCAAGGGTCGTCTTTCCAGTAGCACGGTAGCCGACAAGGACGAGATTCATCATTTCCTAACATTCGTGGTTTACAATCGAAAGATTATCCCCTATTCCCTAGGCTCTGTAAAGGAATGGCTGTTTGGCGGGGAGGGAAGTTAGGTATAATTGGACATCCACTTGGGAGTCTGGTCGATGGCAATACATTTTCAGCGGGAAATCAGTAAATTGAAGCAGCAGGTCCTGTCGCTTTGCACCCAGGTTGAAAGCCAGGTGGAAATGGCGGTTCGGGCGGTCCAGTTGCGCGACGACGAGTTGGCCGAAGAGGTCGAGCGGCTGGACGCGGAAATTGATCTGCGCGAGTTGGAAGTGGAAGAAGAGTGTCTGAAGACGTTGGCCTTGTACCAGCCGGTGGCCATCGATCTGCGGTTTGTGGTTTCCACACTGAAGATCAATCACGACCTGGAGCGGATTGGCGATTTGGCCGTAAATATCGCCCGCAAGGTCCGTCGGCTGATCTATGATCCGCGGCCGGAGCTTGCCGGTAAACTGGGGCAAATGGGCGAGAAGACTCAGCTTCTGCTTCACGACAGCATTGACTCGCTGCTCAATTTGGACGCCTACGAAGCCGCCTCCATCTGCCACCGCGACGACGAAATCGACCAGATGAAGGCGGTCATCCGCGACGGCATCGAAGAGGCCATCAAGCAGGAGCCGGAAAAGGTCGGCTCGTTATTGCGCGTGCTGGCGGTGAGCCGCAATCTCGAGCGGATTGCCGACCTGGCCACGAGCATTGCCGAAGACGTGGTGTACCTCGTTGAAGGCCGAATCATGCGGCATCCGACGTTGATGGCGGCGCGCAACGGCGCGTGATGGGCAGTGGCGGGAACGAGCCGAAGAATCTTCTGGCAGAAACGCCGCGTCAAAAGATCTTTGACAGAAAGAGTGAGGAAAAGAGGATGGCGGGAAGTCCGCACTCATTTTCTTTTCCCCCATCTTCTTTTCCACCGCATTTCAATCAGCCCCGCGGCCGCCCGCCTCACGACCCGAATTCCGGCCTTCGCCGGCCGAGCTGGTTCTTCAGCCGATCGACGATCGAACTATGCATCTGGCTGACGCGGCTTTCGGAAAGGTCCAGCGTGGCGCCGATCTCCTTCATCGTCAGTTCCTCGTAGTAATAGAGGATGATGATCAGCCGCTCGTTGCGGTTCAGGCCCTTGGTCACCAACCGCATCAGATCCGCCTTCTGGATCCGCCGCGTGGGGTCCTCGCCCTTCTTGTCTTCGAGAATGTCGATCTCGCGAACGTCCTTGTAGCTATCCGTCTCGTACCACTTCTTGTTCAAGCTGATGAGGTTCACCGCGTTGGCGTCCAGGACCATCTTTTCCAACTCGGGCACGGAAATCTGCATCTCTTCGGCCAGTTCGTTCTCATTGGGTTGACGGCCCAAGCGGGCCTCGAGACCCTTGACAGCCTCGTTGAGCTTGCTGGCCTTCGAGCGGACCAGGCGCGGAACCCAGTCCATCGTGCGCAGCTCGTCGAGCATAGCGCCGCGGATACGGGGCACACAATACGTCTCGAACTTGACGCCGCGCGTGAGATCGAAGGCATCGATGGCGTCCATCAGCCCGAACACACCGGCCGAGATCAGGTCGTCGAGTTCCACGCCCTCGGGCAGCCGCGACCAGATCCGTTCGCCGTTATATTTCACCAACGGCAAGTACAGCTCGACCAGCCGGTTGCGCAAGTCCTGATTGTTGAGGTCCTGCTTGAATTCGATCCAAATTTGTTCAACGTCTTCTGGGGCGACAGTCGTGGCCATGCGTTCCTCCGTGATGGCGCGCCTTGCGGCGCCTGGTAAGATCCTTCTCTATCCGCACTATGCGGCCTTCGGCTGGGCCGAGGGCTGGGCGGACTTCTTTTCCTGCAACTCCGATAAGATCTGGCTGCTCACCGAGTCGCGAATGATTCGCTCGGCCAGCCAGCCGATCACCGCACCGATGGCCGTAAACGCCAGGAAGCCAAGCCACGCTGTCCACAGCGTCGCTTCGCTTACGCCGCCGGCAAGGATGCCTCGCATGAGCGAAACCATCAGTGCCAAGAGGCCAAGAATTCCAGCGTATTGACGAGCCACGAGTGCGCCTCCGGACTGCCGTCAAACTTTGCCTGACCAGGCCAGTTTGACAGCGCATCGACTACCGATGCTTGTCCCTCTATATCGGATGCACTGAGGCTGAGGTTTAGGTTTTGTTTGCGGGTTAGGCAATCCGCGGCAAATTTAACGCCGGGCGCGGCTCCGTGCCGCCAATTGTCACTTCCGCATCGTTCTCCTGGTTTCTCTGGATTAGGTTTTTGCTGAAATCCCGTCCTACGCCGCCGCGGGCTGCCGCGCCGGCGCATAGTTTCCCAGCGCCCGCGCCGCTTGCCGCAGGTGCAAACTGGCCGGACAGGCCGGCTTGGCCAGCACGAACGGTTCGCCCCGCGCGGCGGATTGCGGCACTGCGCCGTCTTCCGGCAAGTGGCCCACACTGCGCAGGGCCAAGCCCAGAAAACGCCGGCAGGCCTGGGCCAGCCGTTGTTGCGCCTCTTCGGCCAGCGCTTCCCGGGGCGCGCGATTGACCAACAGGGCAATCGACACCGGCCGCGTCAGGTCGGTCAGCAGCTTGACCGAAGCATAGGCATTCATAATCGCCGAGGTCTCCACGCTGGCAACCAGCAATACCCGATCGGCCGCCTGCCAAAGCTGCCGCGTCACGGGATCGGGCCGGCTGCCGGCATCGACAATCACCGTCTCCGGCCGGTCGCGCAGCGATTGAAACTGTGTCATCAAGCGGTTCCAGGCATGCTCCGCCGGTTCCTGCGAACGGGCCAAATCCCGTGTGCCGGGCAGGACCTGGACACCCGCCGGACCCAGCAGCACAACCTGGGCCACCGTGCGGTTGCCGGCCAGCGCGTCGGCCAGAGTGTACTGCGGTTCCAAACCACATTGCAACGTCACGTCGCCGCCGGCCGCGTCGCAGAGCAGGCTCCGCGTTCCCTGTTGGGCCAAGGCCACGGCCAGATTCACCGCGATCGTCGTCGTACCCAGGCCTCCCTTGCCGCCAAAAACCACGATCCGCCGCGGTCGGGGCACGGCAGGTGCATGCGCCGTCGCAACCTGGTGGACGAGGGCTCGAAGATCGGTGGCTTGATCCATGGTGGTGTAGTTCTTAGTTCTTAGATCTTAGTTCTTAGTGGTTGCCTCTGATTTCAAAGTACTAAGTACTAAGTACTAAGTACTAAGCTCTTTACTTCCCCTCCATCCCCAAGATCAACCGTGCAAGCCGCATCGACTCCGCCACTTCAATGTCATCGGGCACGTTCTGCCCATTGGTCAGGTAGCTCAGCGGCAACTGGCTCGATCGGACCAGCGGCAGGACATTGCCCAGGCCGGTGGCCTCGTCCAGCTTGGTGAGGATCAGCGAGGTCGTTCCCACCGCCGCAAAACGCTCGGCCGTTTGCACCAGTGCGCGGTCGCCGGCCACACTGCTGAGCACCAGATGCACATCGTCGGCGTCGGCCTCGGTCAAGAACGCGCGAAGTTCCTGGATGCGGACTTCGTCCTTGGGGCTGCGGCCGGCGGTGTCCAGCAGGATCAGGTCGAGATTCTCCATGCGGCCCACGGCCTCCCGCATCTCGCGAGGCGTCGATACCACCTGCATGGGCAGATCGATGATGTCGGCATAGGTCCGCAACTGCTCGACGGCGGCGATGCGATAGGTATCGACCGTGATCAGTCCCACGCGGCGTTTCTCTTTCAGGTGGAAATTGGCCGCCAACTTCGCGATCGTCGTCGTCTTGCCTACCCCCGTCGGTCCCACCAGCGCCACCAGGCGGCGGCGGCCAGGCGTGACCTGGATCGGGCCGGCCACACGCACCTCCGCCTCGATCATCCGCGCCAAGCGGGCCTTGACCATCAACAGGTCGTCCACGTGCGAGCCCTTGGTCTCCGTCCGCACGCGCTCGACCAGTTCCCGGGCGAGGTCTTCGCTCAGGTCGGAGTCGAGCAGGTCGGTGAAGAGTTGGAACAACTCTTCCGGCATGCCGTGCCGCGGCGTGTCGCTGCGGCGGCAAAGCTCCTGTACCATCTCCTGCAATTCGGTCAACTGGTTCTGCACCGCGCCCGACGGTTCCGGCTGCGGCCGCGAAGGTCCACTCGGCAGCGGGTGCGGCCCATCGTGCCGCAGTACTACGTCGCCGTTGCCCTCATGCTCTTCTTCATAAGTGCTCCGCCCGGGCAGGCGGCTGGGTACGGCCACGCCTAGCGAGGCGGTGACTTCGATCTCCCGCGGCCCGCTCAGCCAGCCAAAGAACCGGCGGGACTGAACTTCGCGGGTATGCAACACGGCCGCCTCGGGGCCCAGGTCGTGGCGGACCATCGCCAACGCTTCGTACATGGTCGGGGCGCGATAGGTTTTGAGTTCCATTGCAGGTGTGGGGGATTAGGGGTTTGAGATTTGAGATGAAAGATGAAGGATGAAAGATGAAGGATTAAGGATTAAGGATTGATTAGGTGAGTCAGTACGGGCCTTACCGCGTTTTGCCTCTTCCCGTTTCTTTCATTCCCGATTTCGTCATTGGATCTTGTTTCGGATTTCGTACTTCGGATTTCGGATTTTGTTTTTTCTGTTCGGCTATTTCGCATCAGAGACCATGGCCATGGCCTCGATCTTCGTGTCGCGCGTGATCTCGTTGTAGCTCAGCACCACCAGGTTCGGCAGGTGCGAAACGGTCATCTGCCGCAAGGCAGCCCGGATCTGCGGACTCACCAGCACCACGGGCGGATGGTTGGCCAGTGTCAAGCGGTCGATGTTCGTCGATAACTGCCGGCAGATGGCCTCCACGGCCTGCGGCGACATGCGCACGAACAGGCCGTGCTCGTTGTGCTCGAAACCGGCGCGGATGCGGTCCTCCAAGGCCGGATCGAGCGTGACCACGAACAGGCGGTTTTCGGCGTTGCGGTAGCGCGTGCAGATCGAGCGGGCCAGGCGGTGCCGCACGTACTCGGTCAGCAGGATCGGCTCCTTCGTCCGCGGCGCGTAATCGCCCAAGGTCTCCAGGATCGGGCCAAGCTGCCGGATCGGCACGCCCTCGCGCAGGAGCATCTGCAAGATCTGCTGCACCTCGCTTAGCTTCATTACGCCGGGGACCAGTTCGTCGACCACCACGGGCGAGGTCCGCTTCAACTCGTCGATCAGGTGCTTGGTCGAGTCGCGGGTGAGGATCTCGTCGGCATGGCGGCGGATGGTTTCCGTGAGATGCGTGGCAATCACGCTGCCCGGCTCCACGATCGTATAGCCGTTCAACTCGGCCTGGTCGCGATGCGCCGGCTCGATCCAGATGGCGGGCGTGCCGAAGGCCGGCTCGCGGGTGGCCATGCCCGGCACTTTGCCGCGCCCCGGCGCGCCGGGCGGCCCGCCGCCGGAGTCCATGGCCAGGAACTTGGCCGCATACACCAGCCCCTCGGCAACCGGCATGTCGGCGATCTTGATGCGATACTGGTGCTGGTCCAGCCGCATGTTGTCGCGGATGCGGACCTTGGGCAGGATGATGCCGATCTCGCCGGCCACGTTCTGACGGACCCGCTGGATGCGTTCCAGGAGGTCGCCGCCGCGGCGCGGATCGGCCAAGCGGATCAGCCCCACGCCGATCTCGACCTCCATCGGATCGACGCTCAAGTAGTCTTCCACGCGGGTCTCGGCCGGCTTGGCGGCCTCGGCCTGCTTCTTCGCCTCGCTGGCCGCCTGCGTGGCCGTGCCGCGACGATTCATCGATATTGCCAGGCCAATGCACGTGGCCGCCAGCCCCAAGAGCGGAATCCGCGGCAGGCTGGTAAAAATCAAGATCGAAAGGAAACCGCCCGCTACGGCCAGGGCCTGGGGACGAGAAAACAGTTGCTGCACGAAATCCTTCGGCAGGTTGCTATCGGTACTGCTGCGAGTAACCAGCAAGCCGGCCGCCAAGGAGATCAAGAAGGCCGGAACCTGGCTGACCAGGCCGTCGCCGATGGTTAGCGTGGTGAAGAGCGCCCCGGCCTGGCCCAGGGTCATGCCCGACTCGATCATGCCGATGAACAGCCCGCCCACGATATTGATTAGCGTAATGATAATGCCGGCGATGGCGTCGCCGCGGACGAACTTGCTGGCACCGTCCATAGCCCCGAAGAAGTCGGCCTGCTGGCCGATTTCCTTGCGGCGGCGCTGGGCCTCGCGCTCATCGATGATCCCGGCGTTCATGTCGGCGTCAATAGCCATCTGCCGGCCCGGCATGCCGTCCAAGGCGAAGCGGGCGGCCACTTCGCTGATCCGCGTAGCGCCCTTGGTGATCACCACGAACTGGATGATGACAATGATCGCGAAGATGATCAGGCCCACGACGATCTTGTCGGTGCCGGTCGAGCCGCCCGTGACGAACTCGCCGAAGGTCTTCACCACGCCGCCGGCCGCAAACAGCCCATCGGCCGCGGCCCGCGTGAGGATCAAGCGCGTGGTGGCCACGTTGAGCACCAGGCGGAAGAGCGTGGTGGCCAGCAACAGGGAGGGAAAGATGCTGAATTCCAGCGGCGTGCGGACGTAGATCGTCGTCAGCAGCATGATCACGGCGACGGCCAGGTTGGCCGACAACAGCACGTCCATCAGCTCAGGAGGCAGCTTCACCAAAATCACCAGCACGCTGGCCACAATCCCTACGGGAAAGACCAGATCTTGCAGCCGCGCGCCGCGGCTGGCAGGCACCAGCGATGTTGACGCTACCCCGGACGACATCCGTTTCTCCGGAAACGCTACGTATAGGAATAAACCGTTGGCCAGGGCATGGTTGCCCAAATTGCCAACCTTTCCCGCCGCCGCCACGGCGACGAACTCGACAAGAGGTGGGGAGGTTATCGAAAAACGGAGGAAATGTCCAGGGCGATTTGCCGCCACGTTTCTGGACAAGAGCGCCGTTTGCTGGGGCATTTTTTGGCGAAACCGACCGTGCATCGGGCCGGAATATACACTTGGCGAATGTCTTTTCCATTCAGAATACTCGGGGAAAAAAGCTGTTTACACTCCTTTGGTGGCAAATATGGCATCCCCCGCTCCGATTCGATAAAATATGAGAATGAGAATCTTCATGGCAATCCTTGTGGCGGTGGCGTGTGGTGTAAGTCTAGGTGCCGGGGCGGGCGTATGGAAAATCCGTCAACACCCCTGGGTCGGTGGTATCGGAACTCCGTTGTCCAACGGCAGCGGGCAAGTAGCAGTGGCCGAAGAGGAGTTCGACTTCGGTAAAATGGATGCCCACGAGAACCATGGAGAAGGCAAGCATGAGTTCACGTTCACCAATCGTGGGGATAAAACCCTCACGCTCAGTCGCGGCTCGACCTCCTGTAGCTGTACCGTAAGCGAAATCCCTAAGGGTGAGTTGGCTCCGGGAGAATCGAGCCAGGTGCTGGTCTCGTGGAAGTCGAAGGGACGTGTTGGGCCTTTCAAGCAACACGTGACGATCATTACCAGTGACCCGCTACAAACGGAAGTTACCCTGACGATCAAAGGCGAATATACGCGGTCGGTCTATGTCGATCCCGACGAGTTGACGTTCGGCCAGATTGCCGGAAACAAACCCGTCACACGCGAAACACGTATTCTGTGTAATTTTCCCAGTATGAAGATCGAGATTCCAGGCCAGCAAATGTCGGATCCCACCCTGGAGGAATTTTTTCAGGTTGATCGCGTGCCCCTGGGGGCCGATGAACTTCGTAAACATATAGGGGCGGTCAGCGGGGTCCTGGTACGTGTCACGGCAAAACCGGGGTTGCCTCTAGGACGATTTCAACAGAGAATCACGCTCAACACCAACGTGCCGTCCGTGCCGGAGATCGATCTGCCCTTGTTTGGGACCGTGGGCGAAGTCTCGCTCGTCGGACCGGGGTGGAATAGTGAGACCGGCGTACTGGACATCGGCGCGGTTGACGGACGGAGCGTAACGCAGCGGAGGCTGATCGTCCTGGGCCGTGGTCCGGATGCCAAGACCATGAAGTTCAAGGTCGTCAGCGTCGATCCCGACTTCTTGGACGTGAAACTGGGCAAGACAAGCGTGTCGGAAACGCGTACGCTTTCCCAAACTGAATTGTCGATTGAAATCCCCGAGAGCAGGGTACTGGGGAAGAAAGTGCCAGTGAACTACCTGGGTACGGAGAAGGGAAAGCTCGGTGAAATTCTCCTGGAAACCCATAACCCCGAACTTCACTCGGTGCGGATTCGCGTTCGCTTCGCGGTTGGTGGAGTTGATCCCGCGAAGGGCGGAAAATAATGCGATTTGCAGCATTGCAAACCGCGTAAGGTGCAATCAGATGAAAACCAAGTCACGGATGCGTGGGCGAATGGCTGGCTGGATCGGCCTCGTTGCGCTGTTGTGGTTGACCTCGGGCTGCGGTGATTCGCACGTCAAACAAGATGCCGATCATCAAGCGGCCCAAGGGAGCGGTGCAGCGCTGCCCGTCAAGCAATCGTCGCCAGAGAAGGCTGAAGCCCGGCCAGCGGAAAAAAGCGTGGCGACAAATCCACCCGACGAGCTTGGGTTCAAGCATACTTGGAAGCCCCGTTCAACACTGGTGGCCGCGAATTCGACAGCTCCCGTGCATGATTCAGTCTCGGCGCAGACGATTTTGCCGGGCGTAATACAGTCGGGCAAGGCTTCGGCCAACGAGCCGGTGGCCGGCACGCATCGAGATCTCGATGGGCGCTATACGGCGTCGGCGCCTGTGCCGGCGGTTGGGAACCACGTCGAGATGCCCGCAGCGCCAACCGCGAGCAAGCCGGCTGTCGGGCCAGTAGAGCCGGACAAAACGTTGGCGGCGGCGACCGGTCCCCAGTTCGATCCCGATCCGATCAATGCCCCGCCCAAGACTGCTGGTCCCGTCAAGATCGACCCTCTCAAGATCGAACCGGCCAAAGTTGGTCCGGCCACGGTCGAACCGGTCCGGCCTGACGCGCCGGTAAGCGAAGATCCGCCTGCCGGGAACCCGCTTCGCGATCCGGCCACGGCCCCTCTGTCCGGGCGACCAGAAGCCCCGCCGCAACCCGATACACCGTCGGAGCCTGTGATTCAGACGCCTGTGAAGCCTACGCCGGCCATCCTTCCGCAGCAGCCCGCGCAGAAGTCGGAACTGGCCATCAAAATCAAGCCCGACGACGCTGCTACACCGAAGACTCCCGTCTCGCCGGCGCCTGTCGTGCCCGTGCCCGTGACGCCGCCTGCCGAAACAAAACCGCAGCCCAAGGAGCATAGTGCGGAACCGGCTGCGACCGGTCCTCGGACCGCCAAGAACAGCGGCGTACCGTTCGATCCGATCGCGGTGAACGGAAAGATCTTCGAGAACTGGCCCAAGCCTAAGCTGGCGCTGGTGATCACGGGCAATCAAGAGGGTTATTTGGAGCCGTGCGGCTGTGCAGGTCTGGAACGCATGAAGGGCGGGATGAGCCGTCGCTTTTCGCTTTTTGCCCAACTAGCCAAGGACGGCTGGCCGGTTGTGGCCATCGACGTCGGCAACATCGCCAAGGGCTTTGGCAAACAGGCCGAACTGAAGTTCCAGATCGCCATCAACGCCATGAGCGCGATGCACTACAACGCCGCTACTCTGGGAGCAACCGACCTGCACCTGCCTACCGACGAGGTCATGGCCCTGGTCATGCCGGCCAACGACAAGGAGAAGACGATGTTCGTCTCCGGCAACGTCGGCCTGTTCAAATTCAATGAATCGCTGCTGCCGCGGACACAATTGATCCATGCCGGTTTCAAGACGATCGGCCTGACCGCCGTGCTGGGAAAGACGGAAATGGCGAAACTGGCCGGAAACAATAATCTGGTGATGATCGATCCCGAGAAGCTGCTCGACGAGGCGCTGCCGCTCTTGAAGAAGGCGAAGGCCAACTACCTGATCCTGCTGGCCCAGACGACCCGCGCGGAGGCGAAAGCCCTGGCCAAGAAATATCCGGACTTCGATCTGGTGGTCTGCGCCGATGGCAATGCCGAGCCACCCAACAAGGCCGAGGAGGTCGTCAAGAACGGCACGAAACTGATCGAGGTGGGCGAAAAAGGCATGTACGCCGTAGTGCTGGGCCTGTACGACAATCCCCAGCGGCCGTTCATCTACCAGCGGGTGACGCTTGACTCGCGTTTCCCGCCCTCGCAGGAAATGAGCGCTCTGATGTCTGCCTACCAGGACCAACTCAAAGATCTGGGCCTCAAGGGGCTGGGTATTCGTCCGCTGGATCACCCGCTCAAGAAGTTTAACGGCGACTTTACCGGCACCGATTCCTGCACGAAGTGCCACGAAGAATCGTACAAGGTCTGGAAGAAGTCTGCCCACTCCCACGCCTTTGCCACGTTGCAAAAAGCCAAGCCGCCGCGGGACTTCGATCCAGAATGCATCAGTTGCCATGTAGTGGGTTGGAATCCCACGAAGTTCTTCCCCTACAAGAGCGGGTATCTCAGTGAGGAGGAGACGCCCAAACTGACCAACGTCGGCTGCGAAGACTGCCACGGCCCCGGGCAGATGCACGTCTGGGCCGAGAACCACGGCACCAAGGCCCAACAACTTGCCGCCCGCAAGACGGTCGTGATCACCAAGGAGGAAGCGGCCAACCCCCGTTCGCCCAAGCAAAACTGCTGGTCGTGCCACGATCTGGACAACAGTCCGGAATTCAACTTCCAGCTTTACTGGCCCTTTGTGAAACACTCCGAGCACGAGTAGCCCAGATTATTCCTGCCGGGTGACCTTAGAGGTTTTCCGTGTCCCACCCGCCTCCAACTCACGTTGCGCCCGCTCAACAGCCGGCCAGCGTTGCCGAAATTGCGGAAATCCTCTTTCCTGCATACACGGTCAGTGAGGGCCGAGTCAGCTTGGCGGGCTGTGCCCTGGAGGACCGGCTGGTCTTGCAGCTGGTCTATGAAGCCGGTGGTCAGCAAATCGACGTCTTTCTGAACTCCGAAGGCAAGGAGATCGACGGCCAGCCTTTCGCCCAGGATCGGGCCATGAAACTAGTTCCCCGGGCCAATCCGCCTGACTGGCTGGAGGCGGATCTGGAGCGATTGTTGGCCGCTGGCTGCCGCTTTGCGGGCGATCGCTTGCCCCCCGGCGTCAGTATCGAGTTGGCTTGTTGCCGGGCAATCTGGTGCAAGTATGTCGATGGCAAGCTGCGGTTCACGATCGGCAGCGTCTCGCTCGATTTAGCCTTTTCCGGCTGGACGCGGACGCTCTCGCCGCCGCCGTTTGTCTGCCCTTACACCGGCGCGGCGACCTTCCGCCTGGCCGCCACCGACGACGGGCGGATCGCAGCCGCCGAGCGCATCGAGGTCTGCGCCGCGACGGGCCGCCGCCTGCTGAGCACAGAGTTGGTCCGCTGCGCGGCCACGGGTCGCCGCGTAAGTCCGGAACTAGTCGAGATTTGCCCGGTTAGCAACCGGCGTTTGCTGCGGACCGAGATGGTCCAGTGCGCTGCCTGCCGTCAGCAAGTCAGCCCTCAAGTCGTGGAACGGAACTTGTGCCAGGCATGCCGGCGATTGAAATCGGTCAAGAAGGCCGATCCGCGCATGGCCCGACTGCTCCATGAGCACCCCACATTGGACCGTTGGCGACGATGGCGGATGGGCGAGACTTCACGGGTCTACGTGCTGGTTGCCAAAGGCTGGCTAAAGCGGTTGCTGGTGGTCGTGGACAAGGAGACGCTCGAACTTCGCCACATGGCCACGGGCGGCCGGTTCTCGCATCGCTGGGCGGCAGTCGAGCCGGCACAATTTGCCTACGTGCTGCGGGAATAATTTGTGGTGTGGACTTTAGTCCACATGGATGATTCGTAGCGCGGACTTCAGCCCGCATGGGTGGACTAAAGTCCACCCTACGGCGCGCGAGTCCGTCGCCGGGCAATTCCCGCAATCCCGATTCCTACCAGGATCAATCCGATGGCCCCCACGCCCGCCAGGATACCCATGCCGATATAAACCTCGCTGCGTTTCCCCTGCACCTCCGACTGCTCGTAGACGTCGATACCGGGCAGAATCCAGCGGTGAAAGTACTCTTTCGTTTGCCGAGTCGACAAGCGCTTGACGAACTGCCGCTCGGCCTCCGGAGATCGCATGCCGGCAAAATGCGTGGGAAACTGGTTGTAAAGAATGGCTGCCGCAATCGCAGCGAGCAGGACGACGACCAGACCTGTTGCAATAAATCTCTGCGGCTTCCCCCAGGCCCCTTCCCTCGCCGCAGGCATGGCGTCAGCGATTGGGCCAGGGCGAAGGTTCTGAACCTCGCGCATCGTAGGCACCGTCAAAGCCTGCCCGCACTCGCAACGCACAGTTTCGCCAGCCTGCCGTGGTTCGACGGCAATGCCTCGACCACAAGAACAGGGGAGCAGATAAGTCACTTTTCGATCAGTCACGGCGGTTACTATCGCTTCGCGTAGAGACCTTTTTTTGCGGCATGGTTCAATTCCAATTTCGCCGGCCGGAATTCTGTAGGGAACGCCGGGGCACTCGCGCAGCGGGTGCCCCGGCGTTCCCTGCATTGCTACGCATACGGCTTGCAAATTGAACCATGCCGACGTTTCAGCGTTCATTGTACTGGCTCGCTTGGTTTCTGGCGAGTTAGACACTTGTGCAAACGTGACAAACCGTTTCAAGATAGGCAAACTCTCCCCTTCCGTAGCGGGACAGGAGCGAATGTAAAGACACAAAAAACATTTGAATTGGCAATGATTTGTCGCATGTTTTTCGATGTTTTCCCCCGCAGATTTCCGAGAATCCGGCAATTAAACGGAACAAACACTGGACTAACGGACGCGGGCAATTAGAATAAATCACCCTGGCATGATTGGGATGCTTGACAAGGGAGCGATAAGGCTGTCTATGCTCCGAGCGAATCAACGAAGTCGACTCGGTTCTCAGCAGGGTCTCTCCACCGTGCCGGTTGGAGAATTTCGGCACCCTTGGAAAACTTTTCTGGCACACCTATTTTCTTCGTAAATGGAATCCCTTGCCAAATATCCTGATGAGCAAACATCAGGAAAAAACAGTGGTAGAATTTCGTGGCTTTTGGCCCCGACATGTGGCATAATGTTACTTTGGGGGAGAGCTTGGTCCTGGACCGTTTGATGGAGGAGAATTGCAATTGTACGATGCATTGCTAGACGACCTGGATGACGACGCGACCTCGCGCTCGGATGAAGTGATCGACGATTTGGCCGATGACGCTGTTGCCGGGTTCGAAGACGTGGACGACGACCTGATGCGGGACGTTCCCGACCTCGTGGCCGAGTTGGACGAACTCGATCTGGACGTCAACGTCGATGGCCTGTTGGAAGGCGTGGACGAGGATGAAACCTGGTCCGACGACCCGGTGCGCATGTATCTGACGCAGATGGGAGAGATTCCCCTGCTCAGCCGGCGAGAAGAGGTGGCCCTGGCACGGCAGATCGAAGAGAGCCGCGCCAGGTTCCGCCGCCACGTGCTTTCCTGCGACTATGTCATGCAGTTGGCCGTCAAGGTCTTGCGGCGGGTCCACGAAGGGGAGCTGCCTTTTGATCGGACGGTCCAGGTCTCGGTGACCGACCAACTGGAGAAGAACCAGATTCTGGGCCGTTTGCCCTCGAATCTTCGCACCTTGGAAACGCTTTTGAAGCGCAACCAGCACGACTACAACCTGGCCACCAGCCGCTCGCGGGCGCCGGCCCAGCGCCGCGCCGCGTGGCGTCGGCTCGGCCGTCGTCGCCGCCGAGCGGTCCGCCTGATCGAGGAACTCGGCTTGCGGACGCAGCGGATCGAGCCGATGATCAAGACATTGGAGGAGTTCAGCCGGCGGGTGGACGAACTCAAGGCCCGCATTGACGACCATCGCAAGAACAAGGGCCGCCCGCAGCAACGCGAGCCGTGGCTGGCCGAATTCCGCAATATTCTCCGCGGCACTCAGGAATCGCCCACCAGCCTGCGAAATCGGGTCCGCTTCCTCCGCGACGTCTACCACCGCTACCAGGTGGCCAAGCGAGGGCTTTCCGAAGGAAACCTGCGATTGGTCGTGTCGATCGCCAAGAAGTACCGCAATCGCGGCCTGAGCTTCCTCGACCTCATCCAGGAAGGCAACGCCGGCCTCATGCGGGCCGTCGATAAGTTCGAGTATCGCCGCGGCTTCAAGTTCTGCACCTACGCCACGTGGTGGATCCGCCAAGCGATCACCCGGGCGGTGGCGGACCAGAGCCGTACCATCCGCATTCCGGTCCACATGGTGGAAACGATGTCGAAGGTGCGGAGCGTCTCGCGCAAGTTGCAACAGACGGGCGGCCGCGAGCCGACGATCGAGGAAATCGCCAACGCCTCGGAAACGTGTGTCGACGAAGCCCGCCGCGTACTGGCCATGAGCCGCTATCCGATCAGTCTCGACCGTCCGGTAGGCAATAGCGAAGACAGCCATTTCGGCGATCTGCTGCCCGATTCGACTACCAAGAATCCGGCCATCGGGGCCACGCAGGGCATGCTGCGGAACCGTATCAACAAGGTCCTCAAGACGCTCAGCTACCGCGAACGCGAGATCATCAAGCTGCGTTACGGCCTCGGGGATGGCTACAGCTACACCCTGGAAGAAGTAGGGCATATCTTCAAAGTCACCCGCGAACGCATTCGCCAAATCGAGGCCAAGGCCGTCCGCAAGCTGCAGCAACCCTGCCGCAGCCAGGAACTGGTCGGGTTCTTGGATTAATTGGGTAAGTTGCGAGAATTAATTTTCAGCCGCTTGCGGTAAAGCCGCAAGCGGTTTTTTATTGGCACCGGCACCGCACGTACTGCTTTATTAAGTTCGTCTTCGGTCAATCGCTGCCTTCGCGTATACTAGACGAAACTGCCGTATTCGCCCAGCCCACGGAACTTGCCGAGGATTGTGGTCACAAGCGATGACGGCACAGTCCCCTATACCACGTTAGACGTGTTCGATGTTTTCCCAAACCGTTGACACAACCTTATCCATCCGACGAGCCGATGCGCTCCAGTTCCTTCTCGGCAGGGAGAACTACGAGCGCTGGCAGAAGATGCCCTATGACCCCGCTCGCATGGGAATCGAGCGGATGCGGCAACTCTTGGAGGCGATCGGTTCGCCACAAGAGAATCTGCCGATCGTCCATGTTGCCGGAACGAAAGGCAAGGGCTCGACTGCGGCGATGATTGCTGCCGCGTTGTCCGCAGCCGGCTACCGGACGGGCCTGTTCACGTCGCCACACCTGGAGCGGATCGAACAGCGTATTGCTATCGACGGCCAACCCTGTACGGCCGAAGAATTTACGGCCTTGCTCGAACTGCTCCGACCCGCCGTCGATACTCTCGACCGCCGTGCGGCCGAGGGACGATCGGGACCCACCTTCTTTGAAATCGTGACGGCCATGGCCTTCTTGCACTTTTCGCGAAAGAAAGTGCAAGTGGCCGTGTTGGAAGTTGGCCTGGGCGGCAGGCTGGACGCCACCAATGTCTGCCAACCGACGGTCTCGGTCATCACCAGCATCAGTTTCGACCATACGCAGCAACTGGGAAACACCCTGGCGGCTATCGCAGGGGAAAAGGCCGGGATCATCAAGCCGGGCGTGCCGGTCGTCAGCGGTGTCGTTCAGGTGGAAGCCCGCAACGTGATCCGACAGGCTTGTCAAAAAACCGGCTCGCGCCTGATCGAACGGGAAACGGATTTCAACTTCGACTACCACGCACCGCGACATCTGGAACGGGAGGCCGCCTGCGGACAGGTTATCTTTCGCCGTACCGCATCGTCCACGGCTGCGATTCCCGGCAGTCCGCCGCAAGATCATGCCCTGCTGCCGGAGTGTTTCGACCTCAGCCTGCCCGGTCGGCACCAGGCAGCTAACGCAGCTACGGTGCTGGCCACGCTCGATTTCTTGCGATCCTTGGGCTGGAACATCCCCCTAGCGGCCACGCAGCGGGCCTTGGCCGGCCTCTCCTGGCCGGCCCGGGTACAGGTCCTTTCGCGGCGGCCAGTGGTCGTGCTCGACTCTGCCCACAACGTGGCCTCGATGCAGGCCCTGGTCGAGACTTTGGGGGAGAGCTTTGCCGTGGCCCGGCGATTCCTGATTTTCGCCACCAGCCGCGATAAGGATGTTCGCGGCATGTTACAATGCTTACTGAGTTATTTTGATGAGGTGTATTTTACGTGCTATCGGGAGAATTCCCGTGCGATTCCGCCGGAGGAATTGCAGCATGCCGCCGAAGAATTGGCGGGCCGGCGGCGGATGGCCTTTGCCGAGCCTGCCGAGGCCTGGAAAGCCGCCCGGCAGTCGGTCACGGTCAACGACCTCGTATGCATCACGGGGTCGTTTTTCCTGGCCGCTGAACTGGGGCCGGTCGTACAAGACGAAATGGCAAAGTCCGATATTTCAAATCTGAAATCTGAAATCTGAAATCCGCATGTTTTCTCACGTTCAAATCTTCTGTTTCCTGGCTTCGTACACGGTTGCCTTGGCGTTGGAAGGATCGCGACTGTGGTTCCGCAGCGGGCTGCGCGGCGTGGTCATGTTGGGGTTTGTGGTCGCCGGTTGGATTGCCCATACGGCCTTCCTGTTCTATTCGGCCATGAACGCGGTGCAGGCGGCCCAAGCGCCGCTGTCGAGCAATCGCGATTGGTTGTTGTTGGCGGCCTGGGTCATGGTGATGATCTACTTTTACCTGGCCTGCTACCATCCGGCCACGCATTTCGGCATCTTTCTCCTGCCGCTGGTGTTGGGCCTGATTGTTGCAGCGCGATTCGCCGATCCCACCCCCCGTGAGCCGGCTTTCAGGATCTGGGTCGTGATTCACGCGACTTCCATCCTCTTGGCCACAGTAACGGTGCTCATCGGCTTTGCGGCGGGGCTGATGTACCTGGAACAGGCCAACCGCCTGAAGCGCAAGCGGCAGCCTTTTCTGAAACTTCGGCTCCCCAGCCTCGAATGGCTGCAAATGGCCAATAGCCGGACCATGCTGGCATCGATGCTGCTTGTGGGGGTTGCCGTGGTCTCGGGCATCGTGTTGAGCCTGCTGAAGAAAAGCGCCGGTGTTATCTGGAAAGACCCGGTCGTTTGGGTCACGCTGGCGATGTTCGGCTGGCTTCTCTTGCACGTCGTCATCGGCACGCTCTACCGGCCCCTCCGCCAAGGACGCAAGGTGGCCTATTTGACGATGGTCAGTTTCGTTTTTCTGCTGATCGCGCTAGCGGGACTGTTCGTGACCACGAAACACGGCGACGCAGCACAGGGCAGCGCGGCTTTGAAGGACGACAGATTTCAAAGCTCGGATTTCAAATCTGAGATTTCAGGTCTTGCGGACCCGCTCGCTGGGTCGGGAGGTCCGGCATGAACGTCCAGGTCGTCGGTTGCAGCCATCATGCCACGTCGATCGCCATCCGGGAGCGCTTGGCTTTCGGCAGGCAGCAAGTGGAAGAGGCCCTGCGCGAGTGGCGGACTTGCTTTCGCGACGTGGAAAGCGTGTTGCTTTCCACCTGCAATCGCGTGGAAATCTACGCGGCCAGCCAATCGGCGCCGATCCCCGACGTGAAGGAAATCGGCGGTTTTCTCGCCCGCTACCATCGGCTCGACCCGGACGAGATCGTGCCGCACCTGTTCGTCGACGCCGATGAGGCTGCCGTGCGGCACTTGTTCGGTGTGGCCGCCAGTTTGGACAGCATGGTCCTGGGCGAACCGCAGATCCTGGCCCAGGTCAAGCAGGCCTACCAGTCGGCCACGGAATGCGAGGCCACCGGCCCGTTGTTGCACATGGCCTTTCAGGCGGCCATCCGCGTCGCCCGCCGCGTAACGACCGAAACCGCCATTCACCAGCGTCGCGTGAGTATTCCCAGCGTGGCCGTGGCCGACTTCGCCCGACAGATCTTCGAACGCTTCGACGACAAGGAAACGCTCGTCATCGGGGCGGGTGACATGGCCGAAGAAACCCTCCGCTATCTCCGCGACGAAGGTGTGCGGCGGATCACGGTGGTGAATCGGAGTTTCGAGCGGGCTATTCAGCGGGCCAGGGAGTGGCAGGGCCAGGCCCGGCCCTGGGAGGAACTTTCCAGCGCGCTGGTCGCGGCCGACCTGGTCATCAGCACGACGGGCGCAGAGCGTCCCATCGTGGGCCTCGAGGATTTCCGCCCCATTCGTACCGCACGGGGGCAACGCCCGCTGTTCGTGCTCGATCTGGCCGTGCCGCGTGATTTCGACCCGGCTATCGGCGATCAGCCGGACGTTTACCTCTACTCGGTCGACGACTTGCAAGCGGCCTGCCAGAACAATCGCCTGCTCCGCGACAAGGAACTTCCCGCCGCGCAGCGGATCGTCGATCAGGAAACGCGCCGCTTCATGGCCGAGCTATACCACCGCGCGACCGGCCCGGTGATCCAGCAGTTGCGCGACGGTTGGCAGAAGCCCAAGGAAGAGGAGTTGCGGCGGCTAATGAATCGGCTGCCGAGTTTGGACGAGCGCGCGCGGGAAGAAATCCGCCAGTCCTTCGACCGGCTGGTGAACAAGCTGCTGCACCCGCCATTGGAATCCTTGCGCGACGAATCGCGAGAAGGCGTCCCGCACGGATTGCTGGACGCCTTGGCACGACTGTTTCAACTGCGCGACTGATCAACGACCGCAAGCGCGACTACTCGTCGCCCTTGTCTTCGTCCTCTTCTTCTTCGTCGTCATCCCAGTCGTCGTCATCGTCATCCCAGTCGTCGTCGTCCTCGTCGAGGTCCTCTTCGTCTTCCCAGTCGTCCTCGTCGTCGTCCCAATCGTCCTCTTCGTCCTCGTCGTCGTCCACCTCTTCCCACGGTTCATCGTCGAGGTCGTCGTCGTCCTCTTCCTCCTCTTCGTCTTCGTCCTCGTCCTCATCGGGCGACTTGGCGGCGTAGACCGTCGAAATCCTGGTGAAAGGCCGCTCGGATGTCGTCACCGAGGCCGTGCCGAAGGTCTCCGGCGTGGTTTTCCTGTCGATCGTGATACTCATGTCCGTCTCCTCTTGCGTCTCGCGAGATTGATGAAGTTGTTGCATATCCAGTACGGGAGGATTGGCGACCGTTGCGCCCTGATCCTCGGTGACAAGCTTCGTAATCGGCAAAAACTCAGGGCGAGGTAAATCCTCCAAGTGCCGTAGCCCGAAAACCTGCAAAAACTGCCTAGTCGTCCCATATAGTAACGGACGCCCCAATTCCTCAGACCGACCTACGATCCGCACCAAGTCACGTTCGATGAGTTGGCGAAGGACTTCACCGCATTGCACGCCGCGGATTGCCTCGATTTCTGCCCGTAATACGGGCTGTCGATAGGCGACAACCGCTAAAGTTTCCATAGCCGGGGCCGAAAGCCGCACTTCCAGGGGGATCGAATGCAGCCTACGGAGCCACGGAGCATAACATGGACGTGTCAATAATTGAAATCCGCCTGCAACCTCCTCGACTCGAAACGCACTTCCTTCGGCATCATAACGCCGGTTCAAGGCTCGGACCAGTGTACGCGCTTTTGTGCCATCCGCCAAGCGGGCCAGTTGGGCCAATTTCCGGCTTCCTAGCGGCTCGCGGCTGATAAACAAAATTGCTTCCAGCCGCGCAATACGGACTGGCCGACAACTATCGTCCCCATCGCCAGGCGCGGGGATTGCCTGCCCCCGGCCCAATCCTGGAAGCGGACCTCGGAAACCTTGCTCCAGCCAGCAAGCCGGCTGACGATACCGCGAGGCAATGCTTTTCAAACATCGGCCAAGAGTTGCAGGAAACGTAGACATACCATGTAGATTATGTCTCGACAAGGACCCCTGCAAGGGAGGCAAAGAGAAAGAATGGCGGTTTTTCAGACGGAATCTTACATCTCTTTGGGGCCTTTTCCGCCGCCGCTTTGCCAGTCCTGGACCTGTTGCAAAACCGCAGTCATGGCTTTCAACGGTTCGCTGTCGATGCACCAGAAGGGCTGAGTCACTCCGCGATTGCCGCCCACGGCCATTTTGCAATAGAAGCGAAACTCGCGTTTCTCGTTTCCGCAAGTCTCAAGTAGATAATAAGTTGCGCCCAATTGCCGGAGTCGGTCCAGGACGTAGTTCAACTGATCGCCGGGAGGCAAGCTGACACTCGTCGACGGATGAGAAACCGGGACATCAAAACGGGCCGGCACACCGAGCTGCTGCGTAGAAAGAGAATTTTCTTCGCCAGGAACGCGAAAAAGTTTCTGGATAGCGCCGTCGGCATCTTTTTTCGGGGGAAAACTTGTCGATCGTCCTGAACCGGAAAGGACTGGGGTGCCGATTGGAGCGTTGTAAGTTATAGGCACCACCGGTGATCGCGACGTTTCGCACCCGAACGGGCCGCAAACAGTTCGATTGGGGTCGGCCGATGGATTCGGCTGATATCTTGGCGCTTCCGTACCTTGACTGCCAGGTGTCGAGGGGTTGTGAAAATCAGCAAGTGCCGGCCAGCGACCGCTTTGGATCGCTTTGACCACCGCCGGATACGAACTCCCGCAAAAAGCCGCCACCGGTACGAGGACCAGGCAGATCAAGATGATCAAGGCACGAAAGGCGACAACAGAAGATGATTGCTCCGCCATAGGCAACTCCTTTTGCCCAGACGCCGTCTGGAAAAACCGTGGGACCGCGGCCGATAGGCATCCTGCCCAAATGGCCGCAAAGCCTTACACGTCGTTTGCCCCGTTTTCAGATAAACCCAGGGTGATGATTAACAGCCAGATAATAATCGCGACCGGCCTCTCAAGGCAACGGCAATAATTCCGGTCAGTCAAGAAAATCTGCCGGGTTTCCCGGCCAAAGAGATTTCTTCCCCCCGCGAATTGACTTCGGAAAAGATTCGGCTATTCTGGATAGCAACTAAGACTTGTTTCAAAATCCTCCCGCGGCGGGAAAGCAAAGCCGAGGCGAAGTTGATTTTGGAATCAGGTTCTAAACCGTTAACCGCTGGAACCGAGGAGAGGCAACGATGGCTATCGATGCGATCGAGACGCGGGAAGCGAAGCAGCGGCTGGAAATGTTCGCGGATCGCGTGCGCACGATCCGCGCCAGCTTGCACGAAGTCGTGGTCGGCCAGGACGAAGTGATCGACCAACTCCTGACCTGTGCCCTGACCGGTTCGCACGCTCTCTTAGTGGGCGTGCCGGGGCTGGCCAAGACGCTCATGGTCAAGGCCCTGGCGTCAGCCTTTCATTGGAAGTACTCGCGCATCCAATTCACGCCCGACCTCATGCCGGCCGACGTGACCGGCTATGAGCTCTTGGGCCGGGGCGAAGATTCGCAAGGCCCCAAGCTGGTCTTTCGCCCGGGGCCCGTGTTTGCCAATCTGGTGTTAGCCGACGAGATCAATCGCGCGGCGCCCAAGACCCAGTCGGCCCTCTTGGAAGCGATGGCCGAGCGGCACGTGACCGTGGGCGGTCAGACCTATCCGCTGCAAGAGCCCTTCTTGGTCGCCGCCACACAGAATCCTATCGAGCAGGAAGGCACTTATCCGTTGCCGGAGGCGCAGCTCGATCGCTTCATGATGGAGATCCGCATCGGCTATCCCTCGCCCGCGCAGGAGGAAGAGATTGTCATGCGGACCACCGCCGGCGAGCCGAAGTTGCCGGCGGCGGCGCTGAGCCGCGAGGAGTTCCTGCAACTCCGCGACCTGGTATTAGCCGTGCCCGTGGCCCACAACGTGGCCGCGGCGGCGGTGCGACTCTGCGGCGCAAGCCGGCCGGACGATCCCCGCGCGCTGGCCGCGGCCAAGGACTACGTGGCCTGGGGCGCCGGTCCGCGCGGTTCGCAGAACCTCGTGCTGGCGGCTAAAGCCAGGGCCTTGCTGGTCGGGCGTTGCGCCCCGGTGCTGGAAGACATCCAGGCCGTGGCCCTGCCGATCCTGCGGCACCGCATCATCGTCAACCACCGGGCAGTCGGCGATTCCGTGACCTCGGCGGACCTGATCGCGTCGTTGTTGAAGACGATCCAATAGACAAACAGGAAATCCGAAATACGAATGTCGAAATCCGCGACCGGCAAGCGGGTACCCCGATTCAAACAGGAAAATCCAAAGGTTCCAAAGCAACGAGCCTGCGGTCCGCAAGTCCACCAAAGACTCGCGGTCAGATGCCGAAATCGCACCACGAAGAAGAGTACCACGAAAAACACGAAATACACGAAAAGGAAGAGGAAACATGACTTCAATTCAATTAGCGCGGATTAGCGTAAATTAGTGTTCCTTTTGTCTTTTTTCGTGTCATTCGTGTATTTCGTGGTTGCCTTGTTTTGATCATTTTCACCTTTGGTTTTTCGAATTTATTTCGGATTTCGATATTCGGATTTCGAATTTGTTTTCTTCTTCCATCGGTTTTTGTGTTCGATGACCACGCTGGTTCAAAGCCGTTTTCTCGACCTTCGCGCCTTGGCCGCGCTGGAGCGGATGCGTTTCACGACGCGTCATCGCATCGAAGGTTCCTATAGCGGCAGCCACACCTCGCGGCAGCAAGGCGGGGCGGGCGAGTTCGTCGATTACCGCGAGTATTCCGGCAGCGAGGACCTGCGGCGATTGGATTGGAAGGTCCTAGGCCGCACCGGCAAGGCCTTCGTACGCATCCACGAGGAGGAAACCAATCTGCTCTGTACGTTGGCCCTGGACGCCAGCGGTTCGATGGATTTCCGCGGCATCGTCCGCCGTGACGGCGGCTCGAAACTGGAGTATGCCCAGTACCTTTCCACCGCCCTGGCCCACGTGATTACCCGCGGGCAAGATCAGGTGGGGCTGGCCTTGCTGGATCGGCAGTTGCAGTCAATGCTCCCACCCGGGGCCACACTGACGCACCTGAACCAGATTTACGCGTCGATCGAACAGATCGTTCCGCGGCCGACGACTAGCATGGCCCCGGGCCTGCGCGAGTTGTTCGAGCGCTGCCGGCGGCGGGGCGTGCTGCTTTTGATCAGCGATTTCCTCATGGACGACCTGGAGGATGTTTTCGGCGCGTTGCGGCTCTTCCGGCATCGCGGCTGGGAAGTCATCGTCCTGCACCTGGTGCATCCGGAAGAGGAGCGTTTGCCCGAGGCGGCGGCCTTCCGTTTCGAGGGGATGGAGGCCGACGGGCGGGTCGATTGCAGTCCGGCCGAGATCCGCGTGGTCTATCGCGAGCGGTTTGCCGCGCACCTGGCGATGGTGCGGCAGTTGGCCCTGGCCGGAGCCTGCGACTATCGTCGCGTATCGACAGCCATCCCTTATTTGCAAACTTTGGGCGGATTTTTGGTGGAGCGCGCAGGTTCCTGAAAATGACCTTTTTTCACCTTTGGGCGATCGGGATCGGAGCAGCCGCGCTTGCCGCGCCGCTGGTGATCCATTGGCTCACGCGGCCCCGGCCCACGCGCATGCCTCTCTCCACGCTGCGCTTCGTGCGCGAGGCGATCCACCAGCGGCGCTCGATGCACCTGCTCCGCGACCTGCTTATCCTGGGCCTGCGCGTGCTGGCCGTGGCCATGCTCGCCCTGGCCGTCGCCCGCCCGCTGCTGGGGCCGCAGCCGCTGGCCGCCGAGCACCGCTCCGGCGATACCGTGCGGATCGTACTCCTCGACGTCAGCCAGAGCATGGGGGCCACCGTTGGGGCCACGCAACAGATTGCCAAGGCCAGGGCCTTGGCGGCCAACCAGTACTTGCAATATGAAACCGGGCTGTGGGCCAATGTAATCCTGGCCGGGGCCGCACCACACGCCGTATTCGACGGACCCTCGACGAACTTCGAAACGCTCCGCGACGAGCTTTCCCACTGCCAGGCCCTGCCAGAACGGTTGAACGTCAAGGCGGCCCTGGAGCGCGCCGCGCAGATGCTCGCGCCCAGCTCAGAAGATGACAAACGACGGCGGGAGCTGGTGATCTTCAGCGATTTTCAGCGCTCGAGTTGGGCCAAAGCCGACTTTTCCGCCCTGCCCGCCGATACCGTGATCAAGCTCGAATCGACAGCCCCCAAGGAGTCGCTGCCGAACCTGGCGGTATTGAAGGCCGTGGCCCGCGCCGATAGCGCCCGCGCCGGCAGCGTACGAGTGGAGATCGAGGTGGGCAACTTCACGCCCGCGGCGCGGAAGATGACCGTCGACGTGACGCTCGGCGAGACTCACCGACGCCTGGAGGGCTCCTGCCCTGCGCAAGGCCGCCTGACGCTCTCTGAGGATTTGGAACTTCCCGGCAGCGGTTGGCAATGGGGGCAGGCGGAGCTTGTCGGCGTAGGCGACGACGACACCCTGGCCGCCGACAACGTCCGGCCGCTGGCGGTCCAGCTTCGCCCCAAGCCAACCTATGCCTTGCTCAGCCGCCAGCCGGCGCGGCAAAGGCCGTCATCGAGCTACTTCCTGGAATGCGCGCTAGCACCCGACGGCCAGCTTGGCCCCAAGGCCTCCGCCACGGTCCTGCGCCTCGATCCGGCGAACCTCGATGTCAAGACCCTCGCGCCGGTGGATTTGGTCTGCCTGGATCATCCGGGCAAGCTCTCCGACGACGCGGTGAAGGTGCTCTCGGCATCGCTGCGCCGCGGGCGGCCGATGCTGTACGTGGCTGGCGAAACGATCGACGCCACGAACCTCAAGCGGCTGGCCGAAGCGGGCAGCTCGGGGCTGCGGATGCCGGTCGAGTTCACGCCGCCGCCCGCAGGCGCCAGTCGGCACAATCTGTTCTTGAAGTCGGTGCGCGAGCAGGAGCCGCCCTTCAGTGTTTTCGGCGACAATCTTGCCAGCTTCATCGGCACGGCGCGATTTGCCGGCGGGCTTAGCTCGCGGCGTTTGGAAGGCGGTCTGGCTGACGACGTGCTGGCCACCTACAACGACGGTTCCGCCTGCCTGGTGAGCACGGTTTCCGACGCCGGCTCGCTGGTCGTTTTGAACGCTGACCTGGCGGCCTCGGAGCTGCCGGGTAAGTCGCTGTTCGTGCTCCTGGTGCAGGCCCTCACCGACCGCATCATGAACCGCAACGGCGGCCCCGCCCAGGCCTGGTGCGGCGAGCGGCTGGTGGCCCAGTTGCCGCCGGAGGTCTTGTCGGCCAACGGCCTGCGAATCGTCGGCGCGCAATCGTCGCGCTCCGCCGCGATAAATACGGCAGGCGAGCCGTCCGGCGGCCGTTACGGCGATTTGATCGAGGAAGGCGCCGGCGTGGCCTGGAATTGGCGGGCGCCGGAGCGGCCCGGCGTGTATCGCGTCTGCCGTGACGACGTCACGGTCTTCGCGCAGGCGATGGAAATTCCCGCCGAGGAGAGCCAGTTGGATTATCTCGCGCCGGAGGTGCTTCGCGAACGGTTGGCCGCCGGGCGGGAGATTTACTATCGCAGCGCCGCCGCCGAAGAAGAGCGTCGCGACGATCTTTGGAAATGGTTCGCCGTGGCCTGCGTGGTTTGTGTGCTGGGCGAATTGACGAGTTTAATTGGATTTCGGACGTGAGGCATCGGCACATAGTCCGATGCATTTTGCCCCGGAGGGGCAGTTGAGAATAGCCCAGCGCGGGCACCATGCGCAGCATGGTCGTCGCTGGGTAGGAGGGCGATAGATTATCATTAGTCCCGTAGGGACGACTGAATCGAACCGGCCCGCGCTCAATCGTCCCTACGGGACTACAAACGCGCTTGGTTCCCCGGTTCCCAGCGACGACCATGCTGCGCATGGTGCCCGCGCTGGGCTATTATCAATCGTCCCTTCGGGACGGAAAACGCCATGTGCAATACGACGAACGGTACCTTTCGAACCGAACCTTAGTTCGAGGACAAATAATCTTGGGCCATTCCTTTACGAGCAGCCTGTTTCATTGTGTTTTCAGCACCAAGGAGCGTCGTCCCTTCATTACCGAGGGCCTCCGCTTGCGTCTTTGGCCTTATATGGGCGGCATCGCCCGCGACAACCACATGAAGGCGTTGAGCATTGGCGGTGTCGAAGATCATGTCCACATCCTCTTGTCGCTGCCATCGACCATGGCGGTCGCCAAGGCCATTCAAATCATCAAGGGTGGATCGTCTCTGTGGGTACACGAGGGGTAGTTAAGAATAGCCCAGCGATTTATCGCTGGGTAGGAAGGCAACAAATTACCATTAGTCCCGTAGGGACGATTGAACTGAACTCGGACTCAACGCGAAATTCAATAACGAATACAACCGCCCATGCTCTCCTTTGACCCCTATATTCCGCTTGCCTTGTGGGTGCCGCTGGCACTGGCAGCGGCGGGACTGTTGGCGGCCTATGCCGTTGCCAGCCGCAGCCGCATGCCGGGCCGCAGGCGCGGGGTCATTCTCACCCTGATGAGCTTGGCCGCGGCCGTGCCGCTGGTCGTCTTGCTCAATCCCACGTGGACCGAGCGCGTGCCGCCTCCGCCGGGCAAGCCGTTGCTTTCAGTCCTGGTCGACAGCTCGGCCAGCATGGACGTTCGAGACGGCCCAGAGCAGCGCTCGCGTTACCAGGAGGCCTGCCGGATTACCAAGGCGCTGGTCAAGGACCTGGGCGATCGCTACGAAATCCGCTTGCGGAGCTTCGCCGCCCAATCCGTTCCAATCGGCATCGAGTCGCTGGAGGCTAAGCGGCCCGAGGGTGCGGCGACCGATCTGGCCGCCGCCATCGAGTCGGCCTTGGACAGCGAGCAACCGCAAGGGCAGGCCGTGCTCTTGCTCAGCGACGGCGGCCACAATGCCGGTGGCGCGGCCCGGCTCCGCGAGATGACGGCTCAAGCCAAGTCGCAAGCCACGCCGATCTTCACGCACACGATCGGCGGGCCGGCGGAGGTCCGCGACCTGGAGGTCGAGGTCCAACGGCCGCAGGAATTGGCCTTTGCCGGCCAGCAGGTGCCCGTGGTCGCCACGCTACGGCAACGCGGCGCGCTGGCCGCCCAGGCTACGCTGCGATTACTGCTGGAAGGTAAAGAGATCGAAAAACGTTCTGCCCGGCTCGTCGCCAACGGCACGACCGAGCAGGTCTTCAACGTGAAGCAGGACGCGGCGGGCCTGTTCCGTTACGAGGTGCTGGCTGACCCGCTGCCCGGCGAAGTCACGGCGGCCAACAATAGCTCCCCGCTCTTGCTCCGCGTCGTCGATCAGCCCGTGCATGTGCTGCTGCTGGAGGGCAAGCCCTACTGGGATACCAAGTTCTTGATCCGCAGCCTGGCTACCGACGAGTCGATCGAATTGACCGCCGTCGTGCAGCTTGCCGAAGGCCGGCTGCTGGAGCGGAAGATCGCCCGCAAGGGCAAGGCGGCCGACGAGCAGTGGGCGATCGAGAAGGACGCCGGGAAGTTCCTCGCCGATCGCGAGGCCCTGGCGAAGTATCAAATCGTGATCCTGGGCCGCAGCGCCGAGGTGTTCCTCAGCGACGAGGCCCTGGCGCGGCTCACGAAATGGCTCGACAACAATGACGGCTCGCTGGTTTGCTTCCGCGGCGCGCCGTCGTCGAAGATCAACCAGCGGCTGGACGAGCTGATGCCGGTCCGCTGGACGGCCTCGGCGGAGACCCGCTTCCGCGCCCAGTGGACCGACGCCGGGCAGGCCCTGCGCTGGCTGCCGGGCGAGGGCGAGGCCGATCCGCTAAGCGCGATGCCCGCCTTGGCCACCACGGCGCAGCCCAAGGTCAAGCCTTACGTGGCGACGGTGTTGGCCAGCAACGCCGCGGGCGGTCCGCAGGCAGTGCCCCTGGTCACGTATCGGGCGGCCGGCAGCGTGGGCAACGGACGCGTTGTTGCTGTCGAGGGGGCCGGCATGTGGCGCTGGGCCTTCCTTCCTCCACAGCACCAAGACCGCGACGAACTCTATAGTTCGCTTTGGCGGAGCCTCGTCCGCTGGCTGGTCACCAGTGCCGGCATGCTGCCATCGCAGACGCTGGCCTTGAAGGCCGAGAAGTGTACGTTCAATACGGAGGAGGACGCCGTGGTGACGCTCCAGGTCCGCGAGGACCGTTGGAAGGGCGGCGTGCCGCAGGTCGAACTGGCCGGTCCCGCGCCGGCGCAGTCGCAAACCGTGGCTTGCAAACCGTGGGGCAACGCGTCGGGTCAATACCATGCCGACCTGGGCCGCTTGGCCGAAGGCCGCTACCGCGTCCGCGTTGTCGGGGCCGGCAAGGCCGAGACCGCGGCCGAGGCGGCCTTCGACGTTCGCGGCAATCTCAAAGAGCGGTTGGACGTCGCCGCGCGACCGGCCGACATGGCCTGGATCGCCCAGGTCAGCGGCGGCGCGGCGTTGGAAGAGGCCGGACCGCAGGACGTGGCCAAGGTATTTGACGAACACATCCAGCGCAGCCGGCCCGAGCGCGTGATCCGCACGGCTGCCTGGGACCGCTGGTGGCTATTGGTCGGCGCGCTGGCCCTCTGGGGAACCAGTTGGGGCATCAGACGTTGGTCAGGGTTGATGTAAAACATGAAAAACAACACACTCCTACAAGCGCGGCTTTGCAAAGCGGCCCTGCGGCTGCGGCTGATCGGCGCGGCTGGGGCCTTGGTCTGGGGGCTGGTTGCCGCCGCGGTCCTGCTGGTCTTCGCCGCCTGGCTCGATCTACTCTGGGAGCTTTCGCCACTGGCGCGGATCGTACCCGTCTGGGGCGCTGCGGCCGCCGGCGCGGCGTTGCTCCTCCTGCTGGCTTATCGTACCGCCCGCGGCGCACGCCCGGCCGCCTTAGCCCGCCGCCTGGACCGGGCGGCCAACTCGTCCGGCGAAATCCTTACCGGCTGGGAGCTAGAGCGGGCAATCCATGTATCCGACACACTCCGTGTACCGCCTGGCATTGTAGCCGGCACACTCCGTGTGCAGGCGGACGGCACACGGAGTGTGCCGGATACTTTGACCGCCGGGCTGATCAGCATGGCGGCGGACCAGGCCGCGTCGCTGGCCTGCGGCGCGCCGTTGGCCAAAGCCGTTCCTGCCAAACCGCTGGGCCGGGCATTGGCCTTTTTAGCCGGACTGGCCGCTGCCATCGGGCTTGTGGCCCTGTTCATGCCGGATCTGGTCAAGACCGAGTGGAATCGTTTCAGGGATCCTTCGGCCGACGTGCCGCCCTACAGCCCCTTGCGGTTCACCGTAGTGCCCGACGGCGCGCGCGTGCTTTACGGCGAGGACTTGGAGATCAGCGCCACGGTCGCCGGCGGAGTGGCCGATCACTTGGAACTCGTATTGGAGGACAGCGACGGCAAACAGTCCAGCCTGCCGATGTTCTCGGAATCGGGCGGCACGTGGCGGGCCGTGCTCTCCAAGCTGGCCGAGCCGACGAAGTATTTCGTCCGCTGCTATCGTGCCCGTAGTGTCCGCTATGCCATCGACATCATCACCGTGCCGCGGATCGAGACCGTCCGCGTGCTGGTCGTGCCGCCGGCGTATGCCGACCAGCCGAACAAGGAAGATTCCGTGCTCGACGAGGGCGTCAAGGGCCTCCGCGGCACCAAGGTCACGGTCTGGGCGACCAGCAATCGGCCGCTCTCCGGCGGCGAGTTGCTGATCACGCGTGGGCATGGGGCGAGCCAAAAGACCGACAAGGCCGGCATGCAGCCTACCGAAGCGGGCAGCCAGGAGGCCGTCGGCCAGTTCGAGATCGTTGCCGACGGGAAGTTCGAATTCCGCGTTATCGACGACGCGGGCCAGCCGTCGCAGCAATCGTTCTCCAGCAATGTGACGCTGGTGAAGGACCAGTATCCGATAGTGCGGATCCTGCGGCCGCCGCAGCAGTCGCTGGCCACACCCACAGCCGTGCTCCCCGTCTTGCTCTCGGCCGAGGATGATTGCGGCATCTCGCGGCTGGAACTGTTCCGCAGTCTGAACCGTTCGCGGCCGCTACCCGGTGCCGTGAAGTTGCCGCAGAAGGCCCCGCACCGCCGTGACGAGCAGATTCCCCTGCCGCTGGCCGAGTACGGCCTGGAGCCGGGCGACGTGCTCACCTTCTTCGCCCGCGTGGAAGACAACGATCCGGAGGGTGCTAAGGGCAGCGAAAGTCCCGTGGTCACTGTGAAGATCATTTCCCAGGAGGAGTTCGAGCACTTGCTCCGCGTGCGGAAAGGGATCGAGACGCTGGTCTCCAAGTATCGCCAGGCGCAGCGCCGCCTGGAAGGTCTTGCCAAGGAGGTCGAGGGCTTGCGCAAGAAGATGGAAAAGGCCCCTGCCGGCAGTCCGCTGGCCGAGGAGACTCGCAAAGAGCTGCGCCGCCTGCAACGGCTCATGCGGCGGGAAACGGACTCGCTCCGCCAGTCGTTGGCCCACCGCCTGCCTTTCGACATCGACGACAAGCTCTCGCCGGAGATCGGCAAGGCCGCGGAATTGACCGAGAAGATGGCCCAGGAGTTGGAGAAGCTGGAGAAACAACTCGATCTCCTAAACAAGGACTTGGAAAAGAAGCTGGCCGCGCTGGCCAAGCAACTTCAGGCCGGGCGGCAATCCTATGCCAGCGCGGTGATGGAACCGATGGAACTGCTGGAGGTCGTCTTTCCGCTGCTGCTCGACCAGCAGCGATTTGTGATGCTGGCCATGCGGCAGCAAGACCTGGCCGAACGGATGGCAAATCTGAAGGGCCATGACGGCGAGGACGATCCGGCCTTGAAGACCCGCATGCGGGACCTGGAACATGAGCAGCGACAGATCCATGCGGCCCTGGACGAGCTGCTGGGCGACATCGAGGACCATGCCACGCGGCTGCCCGAGCGGCCGGAATTGCAGAAGCTGCGGGAAACGGCCCTGAAGTTCGTCAAGGACGTGCGCGGCAGCGGCGCGGCCGAGGCCCTGGCCGGTTCCGAGGCGGCCCTGGCCGACTTTGCCGGCACCCGCGCTTACGAGAAGGCGAAGGAAGCGGCCGAGATCCTCAATCGATTCGTCAGCCGCTGCCAGGGCGAGGGCGGGATGGGCCAAGCGTGCCAAGGCGTGCTGGTCTTCCAGCCCAAGTTGGCCCAATGCCTGGGCAACACCGTCGCGCAACTGCTAGCGGAAATGGGTTTCGGCTCGGGCGGCGGCATGAGCGCCATGGGCGGCATGGGCACGATGGGGCTCTACGGCAACATGGCGGGCATGAGCGGCTCGGGCAGCGGCGAGTTCGGCGAGCCTAGCAGCGGGTCGGACGAGCGGGGGGAACGCGAGGGCGGTAGCGCCGGCGGCGGCAATCCGGACCTGCTTGGTCCCGGCGAGACGGCCCTCGAGGGCACGGCGACCGCGGCGAGCGAGGCCGGCGTCCCCTTGCGTTATCGCCGCGCAGTGCGGCAGTATTTCCAACGATTGAGCGAAGAACTTGGGGACCGTACGCCGCTTCGCAGCCCTAAGAGCAGGCAGAAATGAGCCGTTGCGGTGCGAATTCCCGTCGCGTAGCGACGATATGATGGTAGCCGTGGGTTTCAACCCACGGACAAAATCCCCCCCACACCTTCCTCGTCGCGTAGCGACGAATGAAAATCAGTCGTCGCTACGCGACGGGGTAATACGTGCGCATCGCAAACCGTGGGTTGAAACCCACGGCTACCATCGCGGCGTCGCTACGCGACGAACCTATTTCGCATTCACGACCGAGAAGCCGGCTAGTGAATCCGGTGGCGTAGAACGGCCCGAATGCGAACGCAGGAGCACCACGTCGCCCGGTGAAAGTCGCAGCGCGGCCGCCGATGTTTCCAGCACGGCATGCGTGCCCCTGGAAGCAAAGAGCAACCGCCAAGGGCGAACGGCCCTATGCACGGCCAGCACCCGCCCCGCGCAATCGAACATCGCCACGTCGAGCGGAAATCGCATGCACATGGTATGGATCGACGCGCATGGCACTAGCATAACCCCCTCTCCTGGTGGAAGGCGACGGCGGAATTGCAGCCCCAGGAAACGGCTCCAAAACCGATCGGCAATGGTTAGTCGTTCGATGATAATCGCTGCCGTATCGCGCAATTCCAATTGCCAGTCATTCATTGTCCATCTCACAGGTTGTGACAGCCATCCCCATTATCTTAATCGATGCGTATGACGATCAAGTAGGTCCTTTTTGCCGAGAAGGACCAATGTGCGCGGCCTGGGAGAAAATTCAGTGTTTTCCAGCAGCGCGGGGCACATTGGTCTCTCTCGGCAAGAGAGACCTACAGTGGTCCTCTGCCTGATTTTCCCGGGTTTGCCTTGACTGCCGCGGACAGTCGGTGGATAATGAGTAGTTGTGTAGATACAAATCCTGCCGAAAACTCCTTTTTTCTTCCTTCCCTTGCGTTATCGTTTGGCCAATTCGGTCATGACTTGGCTCCTCGCCGGAGTCATGGCGGCAATATCGATTGCCGGAACGAGCTTGCACGGGTTTCTCGGCATTGAGCACGCACCGGCTCCGTGCCAGTCTACGGGCGGCACTCCGCAAATCAGCACGCTCGCGCAATCGCTTGCCGATGAGGAAGGGGTTTGCGACGAAGCGAACTGCCCGGTCTGTACCTATCTGTCCCAGGGGCAGATTGCGGGCGAGTATGTGGCGGTGGTCGCCAGTTCGCTCTGCGTAGACAACCATACTGCCCTGCCGCAGCTTTCGGTTCCTGCGGCCAATTTCCCCGTCTTTGATGCTCGAGGGCCGCCGGCGGCCGTCTAATCCCGAGTTTCGCGCGCCCTTCTATCGGCCTACCCAAGGCCGATGAAGACACCCGCATATTTGGGCTGCGCATTTCGATTCCGTTCGCCCGACCGCGCCCCGCATGCCGTGGGTTGTCGAGGCGCTGAATCGAGACCATCGATCGTGAAACGTCGAGTCGTAGGATGGGCTTTAGCCCGTCTCGACTGCAAGTTTTCCCGCCAGTTTTCCAGTTGCGCCGCGTGCGCGCAGGTAATGGAGATTGGCATCTGAACAGGTTTCTTTGTTTCGTTTATTTAAGGAGAATTGTCATGAGAAAATTGATTCGTAATCGTAAGGGCCAGGGGATGGTCGAGTATGCCTTGATCATCGCCGGCGTGGCTTTGATTGCTATCGTTGGGATCACGATGTTCGGCCACAAGGTCGCCGACCTCATCGGTACCGTGGCGGCGGTGTTGCCCGGCGCGCATACCGATGACAACGGCCCGATCACAGCCGGCCAGTTGGTCGGAACGACCGTCGGTCCGGACGGTGCGATCTCGATCGACACGGCGAGCGTTGTCCAGAGTCAGAATACCATCGGTAACAACTTGCTGGGCGCGCCTACGCCTGCCGGTGCCACGGGAAATGGACTCGTCACGGAGACTAACATCGCACCATAGCGAACGAGTGTGACGAGGTTCGTCTTCCTCCCCGCGCCTGTAAGACCGGGCGCGGGGCGTGTCTATTGCCCACGCATGAAAGTAGGTCAGGCCGACCATGTACTCATGGTCGGCCTGAGTTACGTGAGGATCTTCCATGCCGGGGTTATAACCTTGCATACTCTTCCACAAGTCTTGGATTGTCGTATGAATCTCTGGTCTCTGCTGCTCTTGCTGCCGGTGATGTTCGCGCTGGTTTACGACCTGCGGACGCGGGAGATCCCGGATTGGATTCCGCTAGTGATCGTCGCCTGGGCTTGCCTGGCTACGGCTGCGGGCCTCTGCGATGTGACTTGGATGAATCTGACGGCGGGAGCGCTGCTCGGACTGGGGCTTGGTGCCGCGGCGTTCTATCTGGGCGCGCTCGGCGGCGGCGATGCGAAACTGTTGGCGGCCATTGGCGCCGCCGTAGGTCCCTGGGCCCTCTTGTCGATTTTGGCCTGGATGGCCTTCGCGGGCGGGGTCTTGGCCCTCGTTGCGGTCGCCCGTGGAAAGCGAGACTTTGCCTATGTGCCGGCGATCGCCGTGGGTGTTGTGGTAGAAACCGTTTGGCCGGGAGGACTCGCACGTGTGCTGCTGCGATGAACATGAAATTGCAAATTGCAAATTGCAAACTGCGAATTGCAAATTTGAAATTCGCAATGCCCAATTTGCAATTTTGGCCTTCACTCTTACCCTCTCTCGGAGGCTAAGGGGACGGAGGAGCCGTCGCGGCCAGGCGCTGGTCGAGTTCGCCGTCGTAGCCTTGGTCGTCTACCTCCTGTTGGGCGCTATGCTGACCTTCGGCCAATGGTTCTATAGCGGGCAGACGGTCCAGCAAGCCGCCGACGCGTCCGCGCGGGAGATCAGCCGCACGCCGCTCTTGGCCACGGCCAACCTTATGGACGTCCTCTACAGTAACAATCCAAGCGATTATAGCAGCAGCGGCGGATCGAGTACCGTCCGCACCTCGTTGTTCAATCCTCAACTCCTGCAATTCGACATGACCGCGAACGTTCCCGCGGGCCAGTCGGTCCTGGATGTCGTGCGGACCTGGCCCATCGTGAATCAACTGCTGTATCCGGCCATGATTGTGCAGTCGGGAGAGCAGGTCTATGGCGGCAGCGCGTCGGATCTGTACCTGTGTTATCCGGGGGTCGTGCCCTGCACCGACAGCACCAACCCGAATCGAACCGTCTACTGCGTAGCGCGGGTTGACAGCCGCGCCGCCGACGGCGCGGAGTCGATCACCTGGGTGCCGGTCATCGAGGAAATCACGCCCGGCGCTTTTTCCGTGGCATCGCCGCAGGCCGGGCTGGTGTCGCTGCGGATCAACTACGGCTACCAATCGGCCTCGATGAGCGCCTTTCCGCCGTCGTCGACCTACCCGCCGTCGCCCAACGCTCCCCCCTGGGTGGCCAACGACAACGAAGTGGCCGTCAATCCCTCGAATTACTCGCCCATCAGCGCGGGGCCTCCCTCGGCCGTCGGCACCTATAGCGGGCCCTACGGCCTGGGAACGCAGGAGGCCTGGGCCGGCTGGACGCAAAAGGATCCTGTTCCGTCGGCCCAACCCCTACAGAAGCCCTCGGGCGTGCGACCCTACCGCAGCCTGATTTCGGCCCAAGCGATTTATCGTCGCGAGGTGTTCCAATAGCATCCCCACGGCGCGACTTCCGAAAATCCATGAAGCAGATTTGTTTCAACGTATCAAGAAAGAGGTAATCCTATGCGACCTATCAAACCCAACGCGCGTCGGCGGTCCTTATGGCGCAGCGTGCTGCTGGCAATCGCGGCGATTGTCATTGGCGGCGCGGGGACTGTAGGCGCCCTGGCGGCCTTTAAGGTGATCGACTTGTCTCGGCTCTGGGGAACCAAGTTGGATCACCCGGCGGGCTACGTTGGCATTCCCCTGAGCGCGCGATCGATCCCCGCGTACACAGAGGTCACCCGCGACTACTTGTTGAACCCGAAGACCGGCGAGTTGGTAGTGAAATGGGTAGCGCCGAACGACGTTCCGAAGGGGATCATTACCGATTTGTCGAAGATTCTCAAGCGGGTGACGGCACGCGACAAGCCGGCTGTTTATTATTTCCTCGAAAGCGACTTTCTGCCCGAGGGCACTCGCCCCGGGCCGGCGGGCGGCACGCCTCTGGGCAAGCGGGCGATTACCTTGGACGCGACCAAACTCAAGGGTGTGCATGAGCTGAAAGAAGGCGACATCGTGGACTTGCTGGCTAGCGTTGCCGTCGATATGCCGGGCGCGGGCCACTCCAATTCCGGGCGGATGGGGACCAACCTCGTGGCGTCGCCGGATGCCTTACTACTGCCCAAACGCGGTTTCGTCAATGTCTTGGTTCACGACGGAGTCGTGGTCTCGCCCGTGAAGATCCGGAACATGCCGACGACAGTTTCTTCGCTCACCCAGGGCGCGACCACGCGCACCGTGCCGGTGCAGGAGATCGTACTTGCCGTGGCGCCCGAAGAAGTGCGGTTGGTGGCCGAGGCAATCGATTTGAAGTACGAGATCATCTGCGCGGTGCATTCGGGCCGTCCGACGTCCGGTCCGTCGTCGGAAGTGGGCCCATCGGCTGGTCGGACTTCGCAGGGTGTAATGTCTCAAGTGTCAGGCAAGGCGATTCCGGGCCGACCGAGCGCGACCGCGGACAAGGCCCCGCCAACGTCTGAAAGGGCGAAAACCGTCGACGGCGCTAATCGCGAATCACTCGCCAAGAACCAGGCGGCGATGGACGTCACGCCCGGACTGGACCCCATGGCCGGGACTCGTTGCCTGGAGGTCATGATCGGAAACCAACGGCAATTCATGCTTTTCAGCGGGCCGGGGAACAGCCCCGTGGTGGCGGCGCAGAGCGATACCTCGACGAAGGCGGCCGACGCGGCCGCCCCGGCGGGGGCAGTGGAAGAGAAGAAGGAATAGCGGCGGCGAGATGAAACGACTGTTGCGGAGAATAAGACAGAGGGGATATGTCACGCACGACCCCACCCGGCTTGTCCGGGTTGTGAAGCAGGTTGGCCAGCTAAGACGTCGCGCGACGGGCCTAGCCGTTCAACCTCATTCACGACCTCGGCAAGCGAGGTGGGGTCTGGCCCGGAAGCATGTCGTTGCGTTAGCTTTCCAACCTGGTTCACCATCCGGACGAGCCGGGTGGGGTCCGGGCAGACGGCGGCAACGGGCCGGCTATGTGCTCGTGCTATTCGTGACGCTGTTCCTCGCCCTGCTGGGGCTGGCCGCGCTGGTGATCGACATGGGTTTTGCGCGGTTGGCCCAAGGCCAGATGCAATCTGCCGCGGATTCCGCCGCCCTGGAAGGATTGCGATGGCAAGGCGTACAGCAATGGGCGGACCTGCCGCCGGCCTGGCTTGCAGATCCGAACTTCCAGGCCGAAGTGGGCCCGCCGAGCACGGGTCCGCTCACCCCGCAACAAGTTGACCAAGTCCGCCGTTGGGCGGCCAGCCAGGTGGTTGCCGACGGGCCTGTCGGCAATGGGTCTGCGGCGCAGGCGAGCATGTTCGCCGACTACTACGAGGGCAGTGGGGGAACGGTGCATTACGGCGCGGGGCCAGTCGTGAATTTCAGCGGCGGTATCGGCCCCACCGAGCTTGCCGCGGCGCAAACCATCACTATCCCCAATCCGCCCGTTTACCAACCCGTGCGGGCCGACGGCACTCCGGGGCTGGAACTGAACGTCTCCAATGCAAGCGAAGGCGACATGGTGGCGGGGACGTACAACTCCGACCAGCCGAGCGCCGAGGGCGACAATTATACGCGGGCCGATTTCACGCCCGCAGCGCTGTCGGGCTCCTCCACGGCCAGCGCGTTTCTGGTCCGCATGCGGCGGACCAATAATATCAACGGGCTGGACGCCGAGCCGGGTGTCAGTTCCGGCGGTCCGACCCTGCCGGTGCTGTTCGGCCGCGGCACCTCGATGGCCCGCAGTGGCGCTCCCGGCCAGTTGAGCGTTGCCTCCGGGGTCACGGTCCGGGCTACGGCCATCGCCGGCCCTCAGCCCGCCAAGACCGTAGGCCCGCTTTACACCAATAGCAACGGCGCGCTGACGGCGGTCGCTCAGCTTGCTCCCTTCGCGATTCGGAACGACCTGTGGACACAGGTCTCCGGCGGCACAGGTGTGACCGTCAATCCCCTGGTGGCAGGCTCGGGCGCAGTGATTCTCAACGGCCAGTTCCAGGCGGCGTTGACGGCGATCGGGCAACCGCTGGTTGCTGCGACCAGCGACAGTAGCCTGTTGACAGGTCCGCAGAGTGCCGCCGCCTATGTGCCGATCTATGCCGATTTCGCCAGCCAGCCCGGGACGATCATTGGATTCGTTTACTACACCAACTGGACTTATACCAGCGGCAGTCTGACGCTCGGCCCGGCCGCCGGGACCGTGCAAATCGGCGGACAAAACGTGTCGCCGACGATGGCCTTGCCCCTGCCGGCGGCGCTCGCTCCGGCGGATGCCGCGGCGATGTTTCAGGACCATGCCGTCTTGTTCAACCAATATCCGCTCTACGCTCCAGCCCTAGTCAATCGTTACATCGGACCGAATACGCCATGATCCGGTTGCGTGCAAAGGGCCAAGTACTCAGTACTCAGTACCCAGTAGCCAGTACCCAATAGCCAACATCCCACAGCCAGTACCCAGCAGCCAGTACCCAACAGCTAGTACCCAATCGCCAGTACCCAGCGCTCAGTGTTTTCAGTATACTTCATGCGGCACCCAACCCCACCTCAATCCTCTTTCCTCGGAGACCCTTTCCATGGCCGGCGCTCAGAATTTCACCGACTTGTTGTTCTGGCAGCGGGCACGACAATGGTCCAAGGCCGTCTTCCAGATGACGAAACGGGCGGCATTCCGTGAAGACCGCCGGCTCGTCGAGCAAATCAACGATTCCTCGGAATCGGTTGGCGCCAACATTGCCGAGGGCTTTGGACGCGGGACGCAAGCGGAGTTCGTCCAATTCCTGGGATATGCCAACGGCAGCCTCAACGAGACCCAATCCCAACTGTGCGCCGCCTACGACCGGGAATATATCACCAAGGACGAGTTCGCCCGATTGTTCGAGGAAGGAACGGAGATCCGCAAGATGATGGTCGGCTTCATCACGTCGATGGTCCGGTCCGGTTCTGGCGTCAAGCATATGCAGAAGACGATGAGTTGGTCGGAGGAGGTCTGGCAGCGCTATGAGCGCATAACCGGCCGGCAGCGCCCCGAGATGTTCCGGCCGAAGCCTGACGATGAGGACGGCCCGAAACGCATGTTACGGCCTCCGCGTGACGACCGCGCTCCGTTCTGAGTACTCAGTACCCAGTACTCAGTACTCAGTACTCAGTACTCAGTACTCAGTACTCAGTACTCAGTACTCAGTACTCAGTACTCAGTACTCAGTACTCAGTACTCAGTACTCAGTACTAAACCCCTAACCGGCCCGCTTAACCCCAACCTCAGACGAACACCCGTGCCGACGACAATCAACATCCTGATGGTGAGCCCCGACCCGCGGTTCCGCGAGGAGTTGGCCAGTGCCCTGGCCTCCTTGGACGACCTGCACCCCGTGGTCCACCACGCCGGCGACATCCGCCAGGCGATCGAGACGGCCCGTAGCCGCCGGCCGCAAATCGCGCTGGTCGAGATGGGCAGCGACGTGCGGCCCTTGCAGACCTTTGCCCGCGAAGCGGCACTGGTCTCACCGGAAACCACCGTGGCAGCCGTCTTTCGACCGGACGGTTTCGATCCCGACGTGCCGGAAAGCACGGTCCTGATCCAGGCCATTCGCGGCGGCGTGAAGGACTTCCTGCGGCGGCCCGTCTCCAGCAGCGAGTTGGCCGAGTTGCTCCGCCGCGTCCAGCGCTCCCCGTTGCAGCAGGCGGGCCGCCTGGGCCGCATCGTTGCCTTCGTCAGCAACAAGGGCGGCGTGGGAAAATCGACCACGGCCGTCAACACGGCCTGCGGCCTCGCATTGCGGCACCCGCAGCGCGTGCTGCTGGTCGATGCCTCGCTGCAGATGGGCGTGTGCGCGTCGCTACTCGATCTGACGCCTACGACCTCGCTTAGCGACGTGGTACGCGAGAGGGACCGTCTGGACGAAACGCTCATCCGGCAACTGGCCGTGCCGCACTCCAGCGGCCTGCACCTGCTGGCCGCGCCCGCCGATGCCGTGGAGGCGGGCGATATCGACGACGACGTGATGTCCCGCATCCTCACCTTGGCCAGGCACAGCTACGATTTCGTGATCGTCGACACGTTCCCCATGCTCGATCGCGCGATCGTGGCGGTCTTGGACCTCAGCGATCGGGCCTACGTAGTGCTGGAGAACGTCGTCCCCACCGTGCTGGGCGGGGTGAAATTCATGGAAGTCCTGCTGGGACTGGGCGTCTCGGCCGAACGCCTGCGCGTCGTGCTGAACCGCTATACGACCCTGCCGGGAAGCGTGAACCCAGCCGACGTCGCCAGTCGGCTGGGCCACACAGTCGATCACGTCATCCCCTTTGACAAGGGCATCGTGGTTGCGGCCAACACGGGCGAGCCTTATATCTTGCGGCCGCGCCGGTTCTTCGGCTGCGGCCGCCAATTGCGTGGCCTGGTGGATGATATCGACGCCATGACGGAGGCCCCGCCGATCCCGCCGGCCCCGTCGCACAATGGCCAGGCGCAAGCGGACGAAAACGAGCCGTCCGAGATAATCGAGGAGAACTCGCCGTGAATAAAGTATCAGGCACACTCCGTGTGCCGTCCGCCAGTTACGGAACACGGTGTGTGCCTACTACCTGGATCGAGGAGAACTCGCCGTGAACGATGAGAATCAAGAAACGGGCGATCGATCCTCCGTCCCGGAGCCGGACTGGCGGCAGCGGCTCCTGAAAGCCAATCTTTCCTTGCCCAGCGGCCGCGTGCGGGCCACCAAGAAAGCGGCCCCCGCGCGGACCGCGGGCGCTGCACAGCGGTCGGCCGCCCCCGTTGCGCCCCCGCTGGCCCATTCCGGCGGCGCGGAATACCTTTCCGTCAAGGGCACGCTGCACCAGCGGCTACTGGACGAGTTGGACCGGCGAAACCTACTGGCGGCGAGCGAGGAGACGTTGACCGAATTCGTGCAGGCCTTCGTCGATGAGGCCCTGCAGAGCGAGGACCTGCCGCTGAACGAAGATGAGCGCCGCCGCTTGGTGGGCGACCTGCTGGAAGAAACATTGGGCGTAGGACCGCTGGCGCCCTTGATGGCCGATCCGGCCGTCACCGATATCCTCGTCAACCGGCCGGAACAAGTCTACGTGGAACGCTTCGGCCGGCTGGAAAAGACCGACGTCCGCTTCCGCGATGCCGACCATCTGGTGCGGATCATCCAGCGGATCGCCGCCCGCGTGGGGCGGCGAATCGACGAGAGCTCGCCCATGGTCAACGCCCGGCTCCCCGACGGCAGCCGCGTGAACGCCACGCTGCCGCCGGTGACGATCGACGCCCCCACGCTCTCCATCCGCCGCTTCGGCCGCCAGCGCTTGCGGCGCAGCGACCTGATGCAACTGGGGATGTTCTCGACGGAGATCCACGATTTTCTCGACGCCGTCGTGCGGGGCCGCAAGAACATCCTCATTTCCGGAGGCACCGGCTCGGGCAAATCGACCCTGCTGGGCGCGCTGGCCGAGGCCATTCCCGACCGCGAGCGGATCGTCACCATCGAAGACTCGGCCGAATTGATCCTCGACCAGGAGCACGTCGTGCGGATGGAGACCCGCCCGGAGAACATCGAAGGCCGCGGACTGATTACGGCCCGCGACCTGGTGGTCAATGCCCTGCGGATGCGGCCCGACCGGATCATCGTGGGCGAAGTCCGCAGCGGCGAGGCCCTGGACATGCTGCAGGCCATGAACACCGGGCACGATGGCGGCATGACCACCGTACACGCCAACAGCCCTCGCGACGCCTTCGCGCGGCTGGAAACGATGGTCCTGATGGCCGGGCTGGACCTTCCCTCGCGGGCCATTCGCGAGCAGATCGTCTCGGCCCTGCACCTGATCGTCCACGTGCGGCGGTTCGAGGATGGCGTGCGGCGGCTGGAGAGCATCGCGGAGATCGTAGGCATGGAAGGCACGACACCTCAATTGCAGGACATCTTCCGCTTCGAGCGGCACGGCCACAAGGGGCGGCAGATCGCCGGCGAGTTCGTCGCCACCGGCATCGTGCCGCGTGTTGCGCAAGAGTTGAACGAGCGGGGGATCGAGATCCCCATGACCATTTTCCAGAAGAGTAAACCCGCGGGCCACCAGTAGAAGGGCGCTGGCCCGTGCAAACTCGAGCTAGCTGAGACTATGCGGTTTATCTCCTGTTTGTTCCATTCGCTGTTGGGCAGACCTGGTCGCGTAGCGACCACCGATGGTAGCCGTGGGTTTCAACCGACGGACCACGGTCTCGCATACCCTTCCGTTCGTCGCGTAGCGACGATTGAAATCAGTCGTCGCCGACCATGCTGCGCACGGTGCCCGGACGAGGCAGCACGTGCGCATCGCAAACCGTGGGTTGAAACCCACGGCTACCATCATAGCGTCGCTACGCGACGAGTGACGAATTGAACCATGTTTGAAATCCTAATACTTGCCGGACTGCTGCTGGGCCTGGGTGCCGTCACTGCCTATTGGCGAAACGCGCGGATCCGCGCGTTGGCCCGCCAACGCATGGAGCGCGCGGCCGAGGCCCCCAAGGCGGCGCCGGAGGCGGTGGTTCCCCTGGCCCGCTCCTTCCTCGTGCGCCACCGCTCTGCGCCCTGGGTGATGGGCCTCTTGACGGCGGGGATCGTGTACTTCGCCGTCGGCTGGACCTTGCCCTACGTGATTTCGATCTCCCTGATCGTCATCCTCCTGGGCGGGCGACTGGAGGCGTTTTGGGCGGCGGCGCAGATCGCGAAAATCGAGACCCAATTGGCCCAGGCCATCGACCTGATGGTGGCCGCGCTCTGCGCCGGGGCGGGCGTGTCCGAATCCCTGGAAAACGCCATGGCCGAATCGCACAGCCCTCTGCGTCCCCAACTGGAGGAGGTGGTGGGGCGGATTCGTTATGGCGACGATCCCCGCACGGTCTATCGCGGACTGACCGAGCGCGTGCCGCTGGAGACCTTTTTATTGTTTGCCTCGGCACTCTCCGTCCAGGCGGAAACCGGCGGCAGCCTGGCGCCCACATTGGCTAGCGTAGGCCGCACGATCCACGACCGTATCGAGATCGCTCGGCGGATCCGTTCCAACTCGGCCCAGTCCGAGGCGTCCACGCTGGCGGTATTCGTGTTGACGTACTTCATCGCCCTGATCGTGTGGCGCGCCGATCCGCAACAAATGCACGAGTTCCTGACCACGACGGTCGGCCAATGGTCGATCGCGGGTACCATCCTTTTGCAGGCCGTCGGCATGGTTTGGATGTCGGTCATCAGCCGTATGAAGTTCTGAGGCAAACGAATGACAAAACTCGGTGGATTCGGCCTCTTCCTGGTAGCGACCGCGTTGACCTGCCTGGCCTGGCTGCTGCTGGGCCGCCTGGGGGTGAAGCGGCGGAGCTTGGATCGGATGTTCACGGAGCCTGTCGACCTGGTCGAGCGGCCCGACGCCGATTCCGCCCTGACAGGCTCCCTCCGCCGTTGGCTCTTCCTGGCGGGCTATCGCCAGCCCGTAGCCCCCGCCGCGTTCGTCACCGCGGAGCTCCTGGCCATCGGCGTGGGGCTTGCCACGGCACTGGCCATGCGCAGTTCGGGCCTGGCGGCCCAATTGTTCGTGACCATTGGCCGCCTGCCGGACGTTCTGCGTGATCTGCTTCTGCCGGTTGCGTACATGGCGCCTTGGACGCCGCTGTTGATCCTAGTGCTCTTTCCCTGGATGCTCGTGCGCCGCGCGCGGCGGCAACGGGTGGAACAAGTGGAGCAGGATTTGCCCATCTCCCTGGAACTTCTGGCCACGCTGGGCGAGGCGGGGCTGGGCTTCGACGCGGCGTTGGCGCGGGTCCTCGATTCGGTAATGGAAGACCGTCCTTTGGCCCGCGAGTTCCGCAGCTACCAGGCGGACCTGCTGGCGGGCCGCGCGCGTGTGGAAGCCTTGCGGCGATTGGGCCGCCGCCTGCAGGTCTCGTCCGTAATGATCCTCGTCGCAGCTTTGGCCCAGGCCGAACAGTTGGGCAGCGGCATCGCCCAGGCCCTGCGGCGGCAGGCCGACGACCTGCGGGACCGTCGCCGCGAGCGGGCCAATGCCTTTGCCATGTCGCTGCCGGTCAAGCGCATGATCCCGCTGGTGGTCTGCTTCCTTCCGGGCATCTTCATTTGGGCGCTGGGACCGGCCTTTACGCGGCTTTTCCAGATTGCCGACGCCTTCATGAAGACCAGGGTGCTGCACTAGAAGGCGATGTTTCTGCGAGGTTCGAACGGTCTGGTTTTGTTCCCTAAGTGGGATCCGCCGTTCGTCGCGTAGCGACGTCATGATGGTAGCCGTGGGTTTTAACCCACGGACGACGGTCCCGAATAATGCTTACGTTCGTCGCGTAGCGACGACTGAGGATCGGCCGTCGCTACGCGACGGAGGAAACATGTGCGCACCGCAAACCGTGGGTTGAAACCCACGGCTACCATCGGCGGTCGCTACGCGACCAAGTCAGCCCAACAACGAATGGGAAAAGAAAGGGATGAACGGTAAGGCCTCCGCCAGGTCAATTTTGCGCGGGCCATGCCTAGCCTAGAAGGCTTAAGGCATGCCACCCAAATCCGGAGGTTATTCGTCGGTCGCCGCTGATACGCCGCATTTCCTGCTTGGCTAGGCAAGACTGGTGAAGTTTTCCGTCGTTATAACCGATACAACCGTTAGAGTCGGTGGCGAATTGAACGCCACCGTACCGGTTTGAACTGGTCGGACCGCCAAAATCGACTATTGCTCGGGGGTCTTGGAAATACTCGCCTAGTTGCGCCATGCATGCCTCAACGGCAGCGGCGCGCCGCGAGGGCCTGCAAGGAAGGCCCTCGTTTTGTGCATCCAGGCTTTTGCAGGGGGGCAACCGTGCCGAACCAATCGCTTCCTTCGACCGCCCCATACTCGGGCAGGCCACCGGCTCTCCGGCTCCCTTCGCGCCGCTGCCTGAATGCGCTCGCTCTCGGCTGCGCATGTGGCCTAGTTCTCGCCATTCTCGCGGCGCGGTCGGCGGCGCAGGATCCCAGTCCGTTCTACGGGCCACCCCGTCCGGTGAATGTGCCGCCCAGCGCGTACCAGTATCCCAATCAAGCGGTTGCCATTCCCTATTACCAGGCCGCGGGCAGGCCGGATGCGCCGAGAAATGACCCGCAGTATCCCAATCGAGCGGCAGCCTATACGGAATCGTCCGCCGATTATCGCGCCGGCAATGCGCCGGAAGTGCAGTTGAGCATTCGTCCCCAGGGCCCCTACAACTATCAAACCGAAATCGTACATTCCGCTCCGGTCGGCGATTTGAATTCATCCACGGCAGACAACACCTACCGTCTGGCACAGAACACCGCCGGCCCGGAGATTATCCGGCCGAGCAGTCCGGCTACTCCCAATGTGCAACCGGCGAATCCTCAGGTTGCCCCAGAGCCGGAAAATCGCTTTCAGAACCTTCTGCCATCGGCGGGCCCTCCGCCGACATTGGGACCGGTGCCCGCGGCGGAGGTCGAGAGGGAGTATGCCCGCTTCGCGGACGGCCAAATCGAGCCCAAGGAGACGATCCAGGTCTTAGTCGGCCACTCTGTTGTAAAAGTGCTTTGGGAAAAACCGCGCCGCCTGTATATTCCCAACGAGGAATATGCAATGTGCCAGGTCGTCACGGACCAGCAAATCGCCATTGTCGGCAAGAAGCCCGGCAGGACCGTTCTCGATCTCTGGTTTCCTGAGCCGCGCAATCCCAACGATCCGAGCAAGGACCGGGCCCTCAGCTACATGATCGTGGTGCTCCCCGACACGGGACAGACCGAGCTCCAGCGGTGGCTGGAAAAGAAGCGATTCGATGCCGAGTTGGAGGCCTACAAGAAGGCGCTCAAGGTCCTCGAAGGACAAATCAAGGAAGCGTTTCCCGACAGTGCCGTTCAACTCTCGATGATCGGAGAACAAGTCGTTGTTCGCGGGGAGGCGAAAGATGTTGTCGAGGCCGCGCAAATTCTTGGCATCGTCGCCGAACATGCGCCCGCATCGAATCGCCGGCGGGGTCTTGCCCAATCTTCCGGTGACACCAGCGGCCGTGGCGGCAACGTGAACCTGAATCTCTCGCTCGGCACAAGCAACGAAGGCGCGGCGATCGGCGGACTTCAGAACGCGCTTCAAGGACTCTCGCCCGGCGGCAATCTCTCGCTCAACGCCGGTCCGGGCCAGACACAAGCCGCACTCAACGCCATACAACAAATCCTGTCTGGCGCCCCCAACGTCGTCAATCTCCTCCGCGTGCCGGGCGAACAGCAGGTCATGCTCATGATCACGGTGGCCGAAGTGGATCGGACGGCAGCACGTACGATCGGCATGGATTTCAGCATCACCAAGGGGGGAATGGCCTTCGCCCAGAACATCGGCCAGGGTCTGAACATCGGTTCGGCGGCGGCCGGAACCGTCAGTGGGGCGACGGGAATCTCCCCGGCTGCGCAGGCCTTGCGCGACGTCGGCGGCAACCTGCCCACGTCCATCGACAACGGCAACGTGCTCATGGGTATCCAGGCCCTGCGGACCATGAACTTCGCGCGGAGCCTGGCCGAACCCAAACTGACCACGCTCAACGGCAAGCCGGCCGAGTTTCAGGCCGGCGGGTCCTTCCCCATCCCCAACAGCATCGTGCTCCCCGGCGGCGCCGCGCAGAGCGTGACCTACCAGAACTTCGGCGTCGCCCTGCAATTCACGCCCTTCATCACCGACCGCAATCGCATCCGCCTGCAACTGAATGCCAGCGTATCGACCCCCAGCACGTCCACCACCCAGGTCAGCGGGGCCGCCGTGCCCAGCGAGATCACCCAGCGGCAGTTCAACACCACCGTGGAACTCCGCGAAGGCCAGACGCTCACCGTGGCTGGCTTGATCCAAAACAATTTCAGCGGCCAGTCGAACCGTGTGCCCTTCTGGGGCGATCTGCCGCTCATCGGCCGCACCGGAGGCATCGACAGCCTCACCTCCGGCGAGCAGGAGTTGGTAGTCCTGGTCACGCCCGTGCTGGTCCATCCCTTGGAACAGTGCCAAACGCCGGCCCTGCCCGGCAACAATATTTTCGAGCCGGGCGACGTGGAATTCTATCTGGGAGGGCAGTTGGAAAGCCGCCGCTGCGAGGACTACCGGGCTTCGGTCCGCACCGACTTCGCCCGGCAAAGACGTTATTGCGAGTGCGACGACCTGTTCATCATCGGCCCGCACGGCACGACCTACGGCTGCTGCAACTTGGGAAACTGCCCCTGTCCGCGGCCGGCCGTAGGCAACCCGGCCCCCAGTGCAGGGCCGCCGCCCAGCGCCGCCGACGGCCTGCCAACGCCGGAACCAGTACCGACGCCCGGGCCGCAATAACCAGGGAAATACGAAATCCTAAGCTCGAAATCCGAAATAAACTCCAAGTACCAAATTTCAAAATCACAAAACAAACTTTCAAAAACCACGAAATACACGAATAACACGAAAGGGAAGAGAGCGAGTTGTCGGGGTGGGCTTTCGCCCGCCTATGCATGATGAGTGGGCTAAAGCCCATCCTACAACTTTTCGTGTGTTTCGTGTATTTCGTGGTTTGCCAGGGCCAAACGATGAACCTCCTCTACCGCGCAAATATCAACCGATGGTTCGCCGCAACCAGCCTAGTCCTGCTGGCCTTGGCCTGCGGCGGTTGCCAGAGCGGGCAAAAGCAATGTGAGAGCATCCCGCCCGGCGCTATACCCCAGCCCAACGGCACCTACCTCTGCCAGTGGAACCATGCGGAGACAGCCTGCGCCGACCGAGATAAATTCGTCATCTACCAGTATGAATGGTCGGCGGAGCCTACGAAGCTGACCCAATTTGGCCAGGAACACCTGGCACGCATCGCCCAAGGGCTGTCGCAGTCGCCCTACCCGGTCGTGATCGAGCCTGCCGCCGATCCGCGCCTGGACGAGATCCGCCGCATGGCGGTCTTGGCAGCGCTGGCGAACTGCCACTGTCCGATCGTCGCCGAGCGCGTCGTTCTCGGACGGTCGGAGGCCGAAGGGCTTTATGGGCTCGAGGCCGCGGGTGTTGCCAGGACAATGTTCAGTAACCAGGCCGGCGGCGCAGGCTCGACGGGCGGCGGGGCGACAGGCTCGACGGGCGGCGGCATGTCAACATCCGGCGGCGGAATGGGCGCCTATTGAGAACTTCCAATCGTGCGGTTGCCATCATGACCATCCTTCGCCAATATCCAATCCTGTTGCTCGCTTCGCTGGGTTTTGTTACCTGCATCGGTTGCACGAACTCGGGATTCTTGCCCTGGAAGAGTACGTCGCCGGATTCCGCCGAGAGTGGTTTGGCAACCACCGGGAAGTCTGACGGGGAACTTCCCCCCAAGGAGGCCGCCCGGGCCTGTTTGGTTGCCGCGGAGCGAATGCAAAACGGCGGGCAGGTGCAGCAGGCCATCCTGCTCTACGAAAAGGCCCGCAAGAACGATCCCGGCCTGAAATCGATCGCGCACCGCCTCGCTGTGTTGTACGACATCCAGGGCGACAGCCAGCGATCGTTGAGCGAGTACAAGCTGGCCGTCGAGGCCGAGCCGAAGAACGCCGACGTGGCCAGCGACCTGGGCTATTATTACTTCGAGCGAAACAACCTGGGCGATGCCGAGCGGGAACTGCGCCGGGCACTGGAAATCGATCCCAAACACACCAAGGGATTGACCAACCTGGGGATGGTCCTGGCCGCCGAGAAGCACTTTGACGAAAGTTTCCAGATCTTTTCCCGGGCCGTGGGGCCGGCCGCCGCGCATTCGAACCTGGGCGTGCTCCTGGCGAAACAGGGGCGCAACGACGAGGCCCGCAAGGAGTTTCACCAGGCCCTGGCCATCGACCCGACGCTCAAGCAACCGCAGGCCTTCTTGGAATATCTTGACGGCCGGCGCTCTTAGTCCCGGCTTTATTCTTCGCGCGGCTGAGAACGATACTAACCCGAAGCGTAAGCGAGGATCGCAAGTATGCCCTGGTGGGCCTTCTCCTGCTACGCAGTCTTGTCCCACCCTACGGCTCTCGCTCATTTCTTCCGAACGCTCCATGCCGGCATTTCTGCCGGGTAATTCTCTGGACTTGCGGCGAAAACCCGCGCCGCGCGCAAATGGTGGCGAGATTTCTTGCGTATTATGTGGGTAGAAAGCGCGCTGAAGAAGATTCAGCGTTTGTTTGCTCTTTGACAATTTAACCCACCCCCGGCGTAGCGAACCGGGGGCCATTAGTAATGCGCGGCGCCGACTTGCGCGAGTCGGCGTCCGCGCCGGCGGCTGCGCGGAAACAGTGGTGCGTGGGTCTCGTGTCTCGACCCGCCTACGGCCCGGGCAAGGTCGCGAACGGCCGCACTTGCCGGGGCAGCAACTAATTATTTTTATGACTCTGCACTTAAATATCCTCAAGAGAACGCCATGTGTCCTACCCCTAGATACTATACAAATAAACACTTACCAAAAAAATGGCACAAAATGGCAACAAAATGGTAAGGTGTGCCAAAAAATGGATACAAAATGGTAACAAATTGCCTACGGCCTTCGGCGGTGGCAAGACTATCGTTAGAGTGTCAAACGTTTTTTCCCGGCAGTTTTCTCCGTGCGAGCAACATCTTTAGTGGAAGCCGAATACTCCCCAGGACGTAGAAAATCGACACAAAAACGCCAGAAGGCCCCTTTTTTCCATGTGGCTGCACCACTGCATAACACAAAACGGTTGGTTGGTCTCGGCGGCCCAGGCGGCAGAAATGCCGCAGGAAACATTTTTTTCTGACTCATGCCATTCTCCCACCCGCCGCCCCATAGACGCTTCCGCCCCGCGCCGTACAATAAACGAGATTCACCCGGACTTGATATTTATGAAACCACACGCTGACGAAAAGAAACTGCTCTCGGGCGTTGTGCCCATCCTGCAAAAGGACGACGATCCCCGAGAAACCGCGGAATGGCTGGAGTCGCTCGACTTCGTCTGCCGCTCGCAAGGGCGGGAGCGGGCGCAATTCCTGCTGGAAAAACTCCGCGAACGGGCCTTCCGCATCGGTGTGCCCTTCGCCTCCAGCGCCACCACGCCCTATATCAACACGATTCCCGTCGAACTCCAGCCCGAGTATCCGGGCGACCGCGAGATCGAACGCCGCGTCAAGAGCATCATTCGCTGGAACGCCATGGCCATGGTCGTTCGCGCGAACAAGCTCAGCAGCGGCATCGGCGGGCACATTTCCTCGTTCGCCTCCTCCGCAACCCTTTACGAAGTGGCCTTCAACCACTTCCTGCACGGCAAGCAGGGCGCGGTGCCGCCGGACCAGGTCTTCTTCCAGGGGCATGTCACGCCGGGGATCTACGCCCGGGCGTTTCTCCTGGGCCGGTTGACCGAGCAGCAACTGGTGAATTTCCGCCGCGAGCTGGCCCCCGGCGGCGGCCTCTCGTCCTACCCGCATCCCTGGCTCATGCCCGACTTTTGGGAGTTCCCCACGGTTTCCATGGGGCTGGGGCCGATCATGGCCATCTACCAGGCCCGTTTCAATCACTACTTGGTCGATCGCGGCATCAAGCCCGACGCCACGGCCTCGCGGGTCTGGGCCTTCCTGGGCGACGGCGAGTGCGACGAACCGGAAACGCTGGGTGCGATCACCTTGGCCGCCCGCGAAGGTCTCGATAACCTGATCTTCGTCATCAACTGCAACCTGCAGCGGCTGGACGGCCCGGTCCGCGGCAACGGCAAGATCGTGCAGGAGCTGGAAGGCGCCTTCCGCGGCGCCGGCTGGAACGTGCTCAAGGTCCTCTGGGGTTCCGACTGGGACCCCTTGCTGGCCAACGACAGCGAGGGCCTGCTGGTGCGCCGCATGGGCGAGGTGGTCGACGGCCAGTTGCAGAAGTACTCCGTGATGTCCGGCGCTTACGTTCGCGAACATTTCTTCGGTGTCGATCCGCGCCTGAAGGCCATGGTCGACGGTTTGACCGACGAGCAATTGTTCTCGCTCCGCCGCGGCGGGCACGATCCGCTCAAGGTTTACGCCGCGTATAAAGCGGCTACCGAGTTCCGCGGCGCGCCCACGGTGATTCTCGCGCAGACGATCAAGGGCTACGGCATGGGCGAGGCGGGCGAGGGCCGCAACATCACGCACCAGCAGAAGAAGCTCAACGAGCAGGAACTGTTGGAATTCCGCGCCCGCTTCAACATCCCCATCAGCGAGGAGCAGGCGGCCCACGCCGAATTCTACAAGCCGCCCGTGGACAGCCCCGAGATGGTCTACCTGCGCCAGCGGCGGGCTGCGCTGGGCGGGTTCGTCCCCGGCCGGCGGGCGCCGACGATGCGTCTCAAGCCGCCCAAGTGGGAGGAGTTCGCCGAGTTCTTCGCGGGCAGCGACGGCCGCGAGGTATCCAGCACGATGGCCTTCGTGCGGCTCTTGGTGCGGCTCTTGCGCGACAAGAACATTGGCCGCTTCGTCGTGCCCATCGTGCCCGACGAGGCCCGCACGTTCGGCATGGAAGCCCTCTTCCGCCAGTTTGGCATCTACTCGCACGCCGGCCAGCTCTACGAGCCGGTCGATTCCGACAACGTGCTTTACTATCGCGAGGCGGTAGACGGGCAGATCCTGGAGGAGGGCATCAACGAAGCGGGGGCGATGTCGTCGTTCATCGCCGCGGGCAGTTCGCGCTCCAGCCACGGTGTGAGTATGATCCCGTTCTTCATCTACTATTCGATGTTCGGCTTCCAGCGGATCGGCGACCTGATCTGGGCGGCGGGCGACATGCGTGGCCGCGGCTTCGTCCTGGGCGGCACGGCCGGCCGCACGACGCTGGCGGGCGAGGGCCTGCAGCACCAGGACGGCAACAGCCACCTCAACGCCCTGGCCTTTCCCACGGTGATGGCCTACGATCCGTGCTATGCCTACGAGCTGTCGGTGATCGTGCTGGACGGCATCCGCAAGATGTACTATGAAGACCAGGACATCTTCTACTACATCACGCTGATGAACGAGAACTACGAGATGCCGATCCTGCCACTCGGCTCGACGGAGGGCATTTGCCGGGGCATTTATCGGCTTTCCCAGCGGGACCTGGGGCCGCCGCATCCGCACGTGCGACTGCTGGGCAGCGGCGCGATCCTCCGCGAGGCCCTGCGCGCCCAGGATCTGCTGGAGCAGAAGTTCGGTGTCGCCAGCACCGTCTACAGCGTGACGAGCTACAAAAACCTCTACTACGACGGCCGCGACTGCGATCGCTGGAACCGCCTGCACCCGGGCGAGGTGCCGCGGCGGCCGTTTGTCGAGGATGTGCTCAGCGGCGCAGCGGGGCCGGTGGTAGCGGCTTCCGATTATGTTGCCGCGGTGCCGCAGGCGATCGGCCCGTGGGTCGGACCCGACTACAGCGTGCTGGGCACCGACGGTTACGGCCGCAGCGAGGCCCGCGCCGATCTGCGGCGGTTCTTCGAGGTCGACGCCGAGAACATCGCCCTCGCCGCGCTCGAGCGCTTGGCCGGCAAAGGCGAGTATCCGCGGGCGAAGCTTAGCGAAGCGATTGCAGTTTTAGGTCTCGATCCGAACAAGCCGAACCAGGTGGGAAGGTAGTGTAGGTCTCTTCTGCCGGAAGGGACTATTGCGTTTGCTCCTAACGAACGACCCTAGCCTTAACCCGCACGTTGTTCACTTTTCCCTTGAACGGATTGGGTGCCACGTAATCGCCGACCGCCGCACGGCTGGCAGTTCCGACCGACAATCCCGCCTTGGGCTGCTGCTGGATCAGGCCGGCGGCCTTGCCCTCGGCCACTTGTTTTCCGTCGACCGAGAGCGTTAACGCGCCATTCGCTTGGAGGGTTGCCTGGACCAGGAAATGGCCGTCGCCCAGTGGAGTCTTGGCGACGATCGCGGTCAGAGTACCGCCTTCGCGGACGGCAAAAGCAAGCTTCCCCGCGGTGAGATAAATCGCATACCCGCGAGCGCCGCCGCCTTGCGTCACGATCACGCCCTCGCTCCCCGCCGGCTCGATCTCCGCCGAAATCTCCAATGCCTTTTTCGCGATGGCCGGCGCCTGCGCGCTGGGCAAAGTATCGCCCGCTTTCCAGGGGCCGACGGCGCTGGCTGAACCGGTAGGGCCGCCGCGATTTTGTTTCCCGAGGCCGTCGCCCTCACGGTCGGTCTTGCCGGCGGCCGGATTGAGGTCGGCCAAGACCGCTGCGAGCCGCTGCCGCGCGGCCTTGCTCTGCTCCGTGTCGGCCGCCGCATCCACCAGCTTCTCGACGAAGGGCGCGTCGCTCATGTCGAAGAGCTTGCCCGCCTCGTTCAGCTTGAATCCCGGCTCGCGCACGTACCAGTGGGCGCCAAGCTGGACGTAGGCCCAGGCGCGGGGCGCGCCCGGCTCGCTGCGAAGTTGCGGGGCGAAACTGTGGCCGTCGGTCTTGAAACCCTTGGGCGGTTTCACGCCGGCCAACTCGGCGAAAGTGGCGTACGGATCGGCAAAACTCACGATGTCGTCCAGCACCTTCCCCGCGGGCGTTACGTCGGGCCAGCTTGCGATCAGCGGCACGCGCGATCCGCCCTCCAGCATGCTCCCCTTCCAGCCGTTGATCATGCGGCCATGCACCGGGGCGGGATAGCCGGCGGCGGTGCCGTTGTCGCCGGAGAAGAGCAGCAACGTATTCCGTCGTAGACCCAGCTTGTCCAACTCGGCCATCAGCGCCCCGAGCTGCTTGTCCATGTAGCGGATGTTGTCGTCGTAGAGCTTGTCGATGTTCTTCGTGCCACGCAGCGTGTCCGGCGTGCGCAGCGTCGGCTTGTGGACAAGGTGCATGGCGTAGTAGAAGAAGAACGGCTGCTCCTTGTGCCGTCGAAGAAAATCGAAGGTGAAGTTCTGGATGACATCGGGACCATACGTCCCGTCGGGCAGATCCAGGACTCGGCCGTTCTTGTTGTACTTGGTTTCCCAATACCAGCCGCTGGCCGTGTTGTCGGTGAGGTATTCGTCGAATCCCCAGTCGCGCGGCGACTCGCCCACCTGCCGCCATTTGCCGGCCTGTCCCGTGGCATAGCCGGCCTGTTTCATGAGCCGGGCCATGGGGTATTCGTTGGCCGACTTCGCTCCCGGGCCGTCGCCCCGCCACGACTGGTTGGTCAGCCCGCCAGTGCGAAAGGCATAGCGGCCAGTCATCAGCAGGCAGCGCGACGGCCCGCACAGGGGCGAGGCGTAGCACGTGCTGAAGCGGAGGCCGGACCGCGCCAGGGCGTCGATATGCGGCGTCTGGTGCCTGTCGGCGCCGTAGCAACTGACGCCGTCGATGCCCAGATCGTCGGCTAGGACGAAGATGATATTGGGCTTCGTCGGCCCCGCGGCCAGGGCCGGGCCGCACGCGGCGCAGAGCAACAAAAGGACCAGTGGAACTGCGACTTTCATCGTGCTACTCCTTGGGATTTGGATGGTTCAGTGCCGAAAACCTTGACTTCACAAATGCTCGCCCAGCAGCCTTCGTCGAGCTCGGTGACGGTGATCTTTACGTAACGGATCTGGCTGGCTTTGCTGAATTTCAGGTCGTGGACCTGCGCGGTGGCGGCGTTGTTGGTCTGATCGCTCAGTAGCGACCATGTTTTGCGGTCGATCGAGCCTTCGACCTTATACCGATACCTTTTCCCCTCGAAGGGCCAGCGGATCTGGCAGCCGGAGAGATTGAACGGCTTTTCCAGATCGACCTGCCACCACTCCGGGCCGCCCTCGGGTTCGTCGTCGGCCCGCCAGCAGGACTCCGCGTCGCCATCGTTGGCGTTGGCCGCGCTGTGCTCGTCGTTCTCGATCGACGAGCTCGACGCCGGTTTGTTCAAGGCCAGATTGCTCGGCTCAGCGGCGCAGACCGCAGCCCACTGACAAGCCAGGAAGGAAAGGGCTCGAATCGTGCAACGCGCCGCCTGGGCGATCGTGCGACGATTCATCAAGACGGGGATCATACTCAAATGCCTTGTTGGGGACTTTGCGACTGGGCTTCGGTTGCATGCAACCCGGCCAATTCTAGTCCGAAACAGCGTGGAATTCCAGTTACTATACCGAAAATGCTGAGGGCATTGACGTACTGGCCTCACGCGTTCTAGAATCAGTAGTAAGATCATGTATCTGAAGGGGGGCGTGGCGTAGGAGGTATCCCAACGCATCGCCCGGTTTTCCGGCTCTGATTCGCGGTATTGCCGATGAATAACGTTTCTGGACTGGCTTCGCATTTGTCCCCTGACACAATCAATCGATTGGAGCAAGCGGCGATTCGTCGTTATGAGGAGGGCACCCGTCTTTGCGAGCGGAAGCGATTTTTATGCGCAGTGTACCTTTACGGGTTTAGTGTGGAAATGTGTTTAGCCGCCGCCTATTTTCGAAGTTCCGGCTTCGCACCCAACTCGCCGATTGGTCGCGAAACGAGAGAACGGCAAATGAAGTATGCACGTGCGATCCGAGACGCAGACAACCAACCGCTCATGGACGCCGCCCCACACCCTCTCATTGGATGGGCTCGCCTGTTGCAATGGCGACGACGGCTGTCGTCCCAACTTACCGCCGCCCAGACAAGCCGACTGAGAGAAGCGTTGAAGAAGGCCGAAATCGTTTACAAGCACTGGCGACCGGAATTGCGATACAAGACCAAGGACGTTCTGCCGGCGCAGCTCGCAGAAGTGCGCAAGTGCGTTGATTGGTTCATCGCGAATCGGGGTCGTCTCCAGGAGTACCAAGAATGCCCGTGTTCCGTGTGCCCGCTACAAGAGTGTCGCCCGCGCTGCGACAGTCGTTATTGGAGAGGCTGAAACGAGAACGACAGGAACCCAGCCCATCGGGTGAGCCTTTGATCTTCGAAATGCCGGTTGAGGAACCGGACAGGATCGATGTCCTGGTCGTCTGGCACGAATGGGAGAACGTGCCGTCGTTGGAACGCACGAACATCATCCTGGACGCCTATGAAGACAAAGGGGACAAATTGGCGCAAGCCGTGGGTGTCACGTACGAAGAAGCGATGGAACAACAACTTCTTCCTTATGCGATCGTGTCACGGTTTGAGGTGAATCCGAAGTTCCTTTCGCTGGTATTTCCTAATCCTAGTGAGGCCGAGGAGCGACTTGCGACGATTCGAAAGGCGATGCTTGAGTTGGGCGGAACCCAGCGAACGGGCGAAAAAGTCGACCTTCGCTTTCCCACCCGAGAGATGGCCGACCAGGCTTTATCGACGTTGCTCGCAAGACATCCGACTGACAATTGGCTGATTCAATATATCGCAGGGCCACTTTTGGAAAGCCTGTGACGCCGCCCGTCGCGCAGAAGCGTTCGGTTGCTCTAGCATGTAGAAGGTCAAATAGAATGTGACCTCCGCGCCGGCTGCCACCAACACGACAAGCCGGCTTCTCCTAACGCGGCCAGTGAATCCTAGTCAGTTGCATGGCGATTTGGTTTTCTTGTTCGAAGCCCGTACAGCCGAAGATATGAACCGTGAGAGATCGCGTGCTTCACCGGCGCATGAACGGTTCTCACAGCTCGAGCAAAAGAATCAAGAGCAATGATTAACGATGAATGGCTATCCTCATGCCGTGCTGCGCCAAACGCGGTGGACGATCTAGGATTGAGAATCGGCTTGCGGCGCGATTCAAACCTCGACCGTCCACCGCTGCGCACTGGAAGTTACTTCGCCAGCTCCGCGCACGTTTCGTCGAAAAACTTCACGCAGAGGGGCAGGTTCTTGGCCAGGTGGTTTATGTCACCGTACTCGTATTCGATCGAGAAGTAGCCTTTGTACCCTTGCCGCTTCAACTCGGCCAGCATCCCGGGGACGTCGCCCTTGCCCGTGCCCCAGGCGACGTCGTGGCCGCCGCCGAAGTCGTTGAGGTCCTTAAAGTGCAGGTGTTCGACGCGGCCCTCGATCATTTTCAGCGTGTCGACCGGCACGCGCTTGGCGCGCATCCAGTGGCCCGTGTCGGAGCACGAGCCGATCAGTTTGCAGCGGTCCTTGCTGAACTTCAGGACCTTTTCCGGCGGCCAACTCTGGGGATGGTTGTGCAGGGCGTAGCGGATGTTGAACTCCGTGCAGAGTTTGTCGTGGACCGCGTTCGGCTCGGTCTCGGTCACTAGGACCTCGATGCCCATTTTCTTGGCCCACTCGTACATCGCGCGCGCTCCCTTCTCGTCGGTGGGAACCCCGCACACGCCGAAGGCCACGAGCTTCAGCCCGCCGGCCTCGGCCAGCTTCTTCTTGATGTCTTCGCAAGCGGCGTCGCTCAGCCCCGGGCCCATGCCTTCCTTGGAGCCGGGCTTGAGCTTCTGGCCGGGGAATGCCTCCAGGTACTTGATGCCCAGTCCGGCGGCCTTGTCGACCGCCTCGAAAAACGTCAGCCCGTTGTAAGTCCAGCATTGCAGCGACAGCTTGAAGCCGAGTTTCTCGGCGGCGGAATCGTCGCGGGCGGCAGCCAGCGAGGGTAGGGCGACGGCCAACAAAACCGCGGCCATGATGGTAACGATACAAGTCTTCATGCGATCCTCTCGTAAACAGGTTCTAGGTAGTTTCGATGCATGGGATCCTTGCTTTGGTCGCATCTGTCCGGACCCCGCAGGGGCAGTACGACGCACTCTAGTTTCGTTGCGCGTTGCGGCATTGTCAAGAACGGAGACTATTCAGTCTTGCGAGCAGAGGTTCTCAACGCTGCCAACCACTCCAACGATTTCGTTTGCCAGGCATCCCACATGGGACCCCGATAGCCGTTCAACCCGTGGCCTCCGCTGGGCAACTCCAGGTATTCCGTCGGCACCTTGTGCGCCTTGAGGGCCTCGTACAGCATGCGGCTGTTCTCCGGCGGAACGAGCGTGTCGTCCTTGGCATGGGTGAGGAACATGGGCGGCGTCTTGTCGGTAACCTGTTTCTCGTTGGAGAAGAGGTCCACCATCTCCGGCTTGGGATGGTTGCCCAGCAAGTTGCTCCGCGTGCCGCCATGCCCCTTAGCGCCCAGCGTAACCACCGGGTAGACGAGGACGGCGAAGTCGGGGCGGCAGCTCACGCGCTCGATGGGGTCGGCCGCCTTGGGATCGCCGCCGTCGAAGTGCGTGCCCGCCGTGGAGGCCAGGTGCCCGCCCGCGGAGAAGCCGATGATGCCGATCCGCCCCGGGTCGATGCCCCAGGCCTTGGCGTTGAATCGCACGGTGCGGATGGCCCGCTGGGCATCCAGCAGCGGCACGAAGGCCCGGCCGTGGGGAAGCCGGTACTCCAGCACAATGCCGGCGATCCCGTGGCGGTTCAACCACTGCGCGATGCCGTGCCCTTCCGCGCCGACCACCAAGCCCCCGTACCCGCCGCCCGGGCAGATCACCATGGCCGCGGCGTCGGTCTTTCCGGCGACGCCGTAAACGGTAATCGAGACCTTGGCCGTCTCGAATTCCCCGTCGCCCACGGGCGCTCGATCGGGCCATAAGGAGAACTTCTCGGCGCTGGGCGGCGTCGCCCCGGCAGCAACGAAGGTGCATGCCAGGACAACTGCGGCGGCTATCGCCAGTCGAGAGCGGAAGGGGTTGGGGAGAAACGATTGGATTCGGTACATGATAGTCACAGTTGGGAAAGGCGATGATCCGCTAGCAACCAAGTAGGTCTCTCTTGCCGAGAGAGACTCTTGTGCCCCGCGCCGTGAAAATGCGGCCTTTCCCCGACGCCAGGCACAATGGTCCTTTCCGGCAGAAAGGACCTACTTGAAGTTCAACTATCGGCGAGCCCCGCGCTCGCGCCTGGGGCTCGCCGCTCGTGCCGATCGGCCGGCGCGTCTTACAGCCACTTCTGCCGCATGGGCAGGTGAATGATCGCGTCGGCGTTGGGCTCGCCCTTGACCTTCAGGGCTTCGCTGTCCCACTCGATCGTGGAGAACTCGTTCACACCCGGCTTGTAGCGCATGGCGAGCATGCCCACCATGGCGAGCTCGCAGACCATGGCGGCCGTCTCGAAGCCCTGGAACGTCTTGGGGCCGCCCTTGCAGGCTGCCAGCCACTCACCGTGGTGACCGGGCGCGCGCGGCAACGTGACTGGCACCGGCTTGCAGGCATGGTGGTCCATCACGCCGCGGAACTTGGCGTCGTCCTTGAGTTTGACGACGCCGTTCACGCCCCAGCAGTCGGAGCTAAGCATGCCCTTCTCGCCGATGAACAACACGGCGTTGCCCGGCACGCTGTTGTACGTGGTAAGGTACTCTTTGGTGAATTCCTTGGGCGCCTGCTTGCCGCCGTCGTGCCACCAGAGCTTCACGGCAGGCATGTCGCCGCGGGCGGCGAAATCCCAAGAGATGTCGGTGGCCGAGGCGTAGCTGTCCTTGATCGGCTCGGGCACCTTGATCGAGCAGTTAATCGCCGCGCCGAGATTCAGCGCCCGCCAGGGCAGGTTCAGTCCATGCGCGCCCATGTCCGCCAGGTGGCCGTCGCCAAAGTCCAGCCACGGGCCCCAGTTCAGGCAGAAGCCGAGGTAGTGGTTCTTGAAGGGCAAGACCTTCGAGGGGCCGCACCAGAAGTCCCAGTTCAGCTCTTTGGGAATCGGGTCGGCAACTTTGTCGTAGCTCCTGCTGCGCTCGCAGCCGCGGTCCATCCAGACGTGGACCTCGCGGATCGCGCCCAGCACGCCTGCCTGGATGACTTCCATGCTGCGTCGGAAGGTGTCTGTGGCGCCGCCCTGGGAACCGACTTGCGTGGCCAGATTGGGAAGCTTCTTGGCCAACTCGCGGATCTCGCGAACCTGGGCACAGCTATGAGCCAGCGGCTTCTCGCAAAAAACGTGCTTGCCGGCCAGCATGGCCCGCTTGGCCATTGGTACGTGCCAGCGTTGGCCCGGCGCCATCACAATGGCGTCGATCGACTTTTCCTGGTCCAACAGTTTGCGATAGTCTTCATAGACCTTCGCGTAGGGCTTGCCGCCTCCCTTGAGTTGATTCTGGCCGTCCGCCGCCCGGCGCTGATCGACCTCGCAGATGGCCACAATGTTTTCGCTTCCCTGGCATGCGCCCATGTCGCCGCGGGCCTGTCCGCCGCAGGCGAACACGCCGATGTTGAGTTTGTTGCTGGGAGGGTTCGCGCCGAAGATGCTGGACGGCACGAGTTGCGGCAGCGCCATGGCGCCGACGCCCGCTACGGCCGCCTGCTTCAACAGCGTACGCCGCGTAATCGAGGATGAAGATTTCACGAGAATGGACTCCTGTGGAGGGAATAAAGGTGGGAACAAGCTAGCAGTGCTTATTTCGACGCCGCGCGGATACGGTCCGCCCGACAATCGCCTCTATAGTAACATCGCGGTGGGCAAAATTCCAGTCAAACGCTCGTATTACCCTGGCAACCGAGTTGATCAATATCAACCCGCAGCGCAAGCGAGGGGCGCTCGCGTGCGCTACGGGTTAGCGTGAGGATCTTCATGCCAGGTGCCTGTGTCGTGCTTGTGGGGTGTGAAAAATATCTCGGAATCGCGTGAAACAGTTGCAAATCCCGCCCCGCCGGTTTACCATAGCACCAGACGCATTTATCCGACCCCCTTTCCAGGAACCAAGCCATGTCCCAGCCCCACGACTCCAGCGAATTCGGACCTCTCTTTCAGACCCGCCGCCAGATGCTGCAAACGGTTGCCGGCGCGGCGGCCCTCACCGCCGCCGGGCCACTGCTCTCGCAGTCCTGGGCGGCCGAACTGAAAGGCCGCATCAACCACTCGGTCTGTCTCTGGTGCTATGGCGGCTTCATGGGGCAGGCGAAGATGAACCTCGACCAGTTCGCCACAGCCTGCGCCAAGCTGGGGCTGAAATCGATCGAACTGACCGGTCCCGACCAGTGGCCGACCCTGAAAAAGCACAACCTGATTTGTGCCATGACCCCCAGCCACTCCATCGGCAAGGGCTTCAACCGCGTCGCCAACCACGCCGAGTGCAGCGAGCGGGTCAAGAAGGGCATCGACGACTCGGCCGCCGCCGGATTTCCCAACGTGATCTGCTTCTCCGGCAACCGCGAGGGCATGGACGACAAGGAAGGTTTGGCCAACTGCATCGCCGGGCTGAAGAAGCTGGCCCCTTACGCCGAGAAGAAGAAGGTGACTATCTGCCTGGAGTTCCTCAACTCGGTACACGACCACAAGGACTATATGGCCGACTCGACCAAGTGGTGCGTCGGCCTGGTCGAGGGTGTCGGCTCGCCGCGGGTCAAGGTGCTCTACGACATCTACCACGCCGGCATGATGAAGGAAGACATCTTGGCCGACATCAAGAATCACCACGACTGCTGGGGCCACTATCACACCGGTGGCGTGCCCGGCCGCAACGAGATCGACGACACGCAGACTTTGGACTACGCCAAGATCCTCAAGGCGATCGCCGATACGAGCTTCCAGGGCTACGTGGCCCAGGAGTTCGTTCCCAAGCGGAAGGACGCCATGAAGAGCCTCGAGCAGGCGATCCGGATTTGCGACGCGTAGGATAGGTTTTCAACCTGTCCAGGAGTTGGACATGCGTCGGAAAACTCTGCTGTTGGCGATCCTTCTGCCGCTTTTCCTGGTGCCGGCTGCTAAAGTAACAGTATGCGCCCAGCAGGCCCCGGACGATGCGAATGCCGTTCAAGATGCGGAAATGCGGGAATGGAAGAAGAATATAGAAGCGATTGAAGACGATACCGAGAGCATCCGTTTGCAGGACGATGATGCCGAGGAGTGCTGCCGGACAGTGTGGTCCGCGGTCTTTCGAGGCGACATCCCGCATACGATCTCCGCCTTCAGGGAGTTCCAAGCGGCCTACCTGGGCCGCAAAACCGACTATCTGCATCGGGCGCGATGTTATGAGACCGCCGGTGAGTGGGACAAGACCATCGCCGACTGCACGGAGGTCATCCGACTCGACCCGAGAGAGCCTGCCGCCTATGCCATGCGCGGCGCTTCCTACTGCTACGGCTCCAAGCGCGCGTACGACAAGGCCCTCGCCGACTGTAACCAGGCCCTGGCGCTCGACCCGAAGTTCGCCGAGGCCTACGTCAACCGAGGCGATGTATGGTTGCAAAAGCGTGAATTTGATAAGGCCCTCACCGACTGCGACAAAGCCCTCTTGCTCAAACCCAAGTTCGCCAAGGGCTACCTCATTCGCGGCCTTGCCTGGTCCGATAAGGGCGAGCACGACAAGGCCCTCGCCGATTGGGAGAAAGCCCTGACGATCACTCCCCACGATTGGAAACTCCTCAATAACATCGGCGTCGGTTTTTGGCAAAAGGCCCAGGAGCAAGATTGGTTGGCGGCCAAGGCGGAAGCTGCGGGTGACCTGGAAGCGGCGAAAACCTTCCGTCAGAAGTCCGTGGCCCTCAAGAACGACGCCAAGGCAAAGTGGAATCGGGGCGTTGCCATACGCCCCACGGCGAGCGACATTCACAGTAATCTCGGCTATGCCTATTCCGAGGCCAACGACCTCGATGCCGCCGAGTATCATTTGACCCTCGCCGTGAAGTTTCAACCGCACTCCCCTCGACCCCACAATAATCTCGGCCGCGTGCTGTTGCGGAGAAGCCAGCAGCTTGATGCGGAGGCCCACAAGCTGGAGGCCAAGGGCAAGACCGACCCGGCCGAGGCGGCGAAGTTACAACCGCTTCGCGACAAGTCGAAAGCGAAATCTGACGCCGCCATCGAAGAATTCGAAGAGGCCGTCGCCCTCGACCCGACGCTGCTGGAAGCCCGGCTGAATCTGGGCGAGGCTTATCTTTCGTTGAAGGACTTCGACAAGGCCGAGGCCCAGTATCGGGCCATCGTGAAACTGCAATCGGTTGGCGGCACCAAGGACCGGGAGGCGAACGACAACTTCAGCCAGGCCCATACAGGGTTGGCGAAGGTCGCCGTCGCCCGCATGGACACGGACGAAGGCATCCGGGAACTGCGGCAGGCCACGGAGTTGAATCGGCAAAACGTCGCCGCCGTGCGATTGCTGGCCACTCTACGGTTCCAGCGGGCAGAATATCGCGAGGGCGAGAAGTGTCTCGCGAGCCTGCTGGCCATGCTGCCGGCGGCGGGGCGGCGGAACGCGGCGGAGCAATTCGGCAAGCAGTTCGAAACCAAGGGCAAGACCAAGGACGCGGTGCGGGCCTGGACGTTCCTGGGCTGGACTTTTGCCACGAGTTGCGAGCCGCGCTTGCTCGATGCCCAAGCGGCGCTGGACTTGTCGCAACGGGCGGCGGCGTTGACGAAGCGGCAAGACCCTCTGGCGCTCGACGCGCTGGCCGCGGCCCAGGCCGCCGACGGCAACTACAACGACGCGGTGCAAACTGCCCAAGCCGCGGTCAAGCTGGCGAATTCCCAGGGCAACAAGCCGCTGGCTGAGGCCATTGCGCGGCGCGTGCCGTTTTACCAACAGGGAAAACCCTATCGATCCGACCCCAACGGCGGCGATAGGCCGTGAAATGTCTTCTTGGGCCACTTCCAAAGAACATCGCTTAATGCGCGCCTTTCAATCACGAAACAAAGAAAACCGGCTTGCGCCGGTTTTCTTTATCCGATCGAAGTGTGTCGGAAGTGGTTTGTTCAGGGACTTGGGGGGCCCAATGCTCAGTTTGCCGGAACCGGGTTGGCGGCCGCGGCGAGTGCGCTGTCGGCGACACCCTCGGTCGTATCACGGACCAGGTCCCAGGCGCCGTTGGCCGGAATGAACTTGTAGACGCCGCCGGTCAGGCTGTAGCGGTTCCAACCCGCCGCTCCGCCACGGTCGAATCCGACGACCGACGCCTGGTGAATCGCGACGGCAGCGCCAGCCGGTAGCAACTGCACCGGGCCGCCGTTGAGAGTGTACTTCAGCGCGACTTGATTTGTTGCCGGATTGATCAGTTGGATCTCCGCCGGCACCGGATTCACAGGGTAGACGGCCACGGGATTGACATAGACAACTGGCCCATGGTAGTAGTGGGGCCAGGGTTTGGGCCAGGGCTTGGCCATCGCCACCTGGGCAGTCCCGATCACGAGAGTCGTTGCCAACACACCGAACACCATTTTTCGTACAAGAGCGAACATGTTTTTGTCCTTTCGACGCGGGGGGGTAAGAAGCTTTTTCAGAACCGGGCACGCAAGCGAGACGCGTGCGTAACAGGCCGGGTTTTGCAGCAGCTTCTCAGGAAATTTGCTCTCTCTTTCCTGTGCTAACGCATCTAGCGTGCCAATGCACAAATCCCCTGTTTTTCGGCGGATTTGCGCGGTACCGTGATCGGACTGACGACACCGCGCCTACAAAATGATTCGGGTTCCCCGAAGCAAAAGCAGGCCTTTTCGCCTCGATCTCGCGAGGGCCTTCGTGCGGGGAAGCCGCAAGGCAGGGTATTTGCGGCCGACACTTGCTCCGACATCCAATCGCGCTAGAATCTTGCATAGAGTTGCTTGTCGCGGGCCGTGGGCGCGGACCGGACACGGAAAAATTCCTTGGTGGGAGAACTAATATGAAAACGATGCGAAACCGCCGGCAGTTCCTCGCGGAGGTGGGCGAGGGGATGTTGGTCGCAAGCGTGGGCTGCGCCGCGGCCGTCGAAATGGGGCTGGCGTCCGCCCGGGCTGACGAGGCGCCCGCTTCGCTCGCCTTCGGGCCGCTGGAGCCGTTGGTTGCCTTGATGCAAGAGACGCCGGCGAACCGATTACTGCCGTTGCTCGTGGAACGACTGCGAGCGGGGACGGAACTCCGCCAATTGGTTGCCGCGGCGGCTCTGGCCAACGCGCGGACTTTTGCAGGCGAGGATTACATCGGCTTCCATACCGTGATGGCCTTGGCCCCCGCCTTTCACATGGCGGGGGAACTGCCCGAGAGTCAACGGCCGTTGCCCGTCCTGAAAGTCCTCTATCGGAACAGCCAGCGGATCCGAGAGTTTGGGGGGCGCCGGGCCGAGAGACTCCGGCCGGTCCGCCTCGATACGGCCGTCCAACCCCCACCTAGCGGCGCGGCGCTGCGCGAAGCGGTCCGCCATAAAGACATGGAACTCGCCGAGCGGACCTTCGCCGCATCGGCCCGCGGCGAGGCCGGTGATGCCTTCAACCACCTCCTTTGGGCCGTCCAGGACAACACGGAGGTTCACCGCGTCGTGCTCGCGTACCGGTCTTGGGACCTGCTGGACCTGATTGGGCGCGAGCACGCGCATGCGCTCTTGCGACAATCGCTCCATTACTGTGTCATGAACGGCGGCGGCGACGGGCCGATGACGCTACTCGCCAAGCTCCTCGACCAGCACAAACTCCTGGGCCGCGCGGCGGGAACACGCCGGGCAGACGACGCCTGGGTCGAACGGATGAGCAAAACGATCTTCGAGTCCAGCCCACAGAACGCCGCAGACGCCGTGGCTGCAAGCTTGGCCGAGGGGATGACGTACGAGGCGGTTGGGGAGGCCATCTCCCTAGGCGCCAATCAGTTGATCCTCCGCGACGTCGGCCGGACAGCCCGCGACGTGCAGCCGAACAAACCGCTGGGGAGTGTCCACGGAGATTCCATCGGCGTACACGCCTGCGATTCGGCCAATGCCTGGCGGAACATGGTGCGGGCGTGCAACCGCCGCAATGCGGTTGCCAGTCTGATTTTGGGGGCGTACCAGGTGGCGCTGGACCGGGTGAACCGCGGTGGTGATTTCCTTCACTGGGAGCCTTATCCACATGTGGATCAATTGGAACCGGCCAGCCGGGTCGCGCCGGAGCATCTGCTGGCTGAGGCGGAGTCGGCAATTCGCGGCAACGATCAAGGCCGGGCATGTGCCTTGATCCATCGCTATGGCGAGTTGGACCGCCCCGCCCGTCCGGTCTTCGACCTGTTGCTGCGCTACGCCGTCAGTGAAGACGGCGCCCTGCACGCCGAGAAGTTCTACCGCACGGTGAGCGAGGAGTTTGCCTCGACGCGCCAGCCGTTCCGCTGGCGGCAATTGGTGGCATTGGCCCGCGTCACCGCCAGTGAGTTCGGTCGGCCGGCGCCGGGGTACTCCGAATCGCGCGAGTTGCTGAAGGTCTAGGCGAATGATCCGGTTCCGGTGGCATGGCATCCTGCCCGTGTTGCATTCCACGGGCTGGAAACCCGTGCCACGGTCTTATCAGAGAGTCTGGCCAGACACAATACTTACGAAGTGCAGGAACACTGCAAAGTCTGGCAGGACAACTCCCCGTAGCACGGAATTCATTCCGTTTTGCCCTAAGAAGGGCAAGGCCACGGAATAAATTCCGTGCTACGAAGGAATTTGCGTTCTCCTAACCGGGTGTTGTGCCCTGGAATCCGGCGATTTAGAATGCAGTTTGCGACCGCCCCCACCCCGATCGACCGCGTGCGGCCGCGACGCGCTTTCTTGAGGAGTTGGACATGCGTCGGAAAAGTCTGCTGTTGGCGATCCTTCTGCCGCTTTTCCTGGTGCCGGCTGCTAATGTAAGCGCCATCACGCTACGGAACGACGCCGGCCTGGTCTGGGAATTGTCGAAAAATGCCAAGGGCTGGGGTCTGGGAACGCTCTCACTCAATGGAAAGGCCGTCGAACACTCCATGGACGACGGCGTGCTGTCGCTCAGGAATGTCAAGAGTGGCGCGGTCCGCTGGCTCGCCGCGACCGAGGTGAAGCAAATCGATGTCCGCACGGCCCGGTTGATCGGAACGGACGAGATCGAGGGCGCGACATTCAAGTTCGATGTCACGCTCTCGTTGGAGGATACGATGCCGGCGGCGCGGATCACGCCCGCTTGGTCGGTCGACAAGGACCTGGACGGCTGGGAAGTGTGCCTGGCGTATCACGGCGGATTCACAACCGATTGGCGGGTGCAGAGTTACCCCTGGGCCGGCAACAGCCAGACGGCGTCGATCACGCCCCTGCGCTACTGCGGCGTGCCCGGCGCGTTGCTCTACCGGCCGGACCAGTCGCTGGTCGTACTTTTCGCCGTTGACAGCAACTCGGACTACCTCAACCCGGCCACCTGGACCGGCCAAACCGGTTTTCATTTTGCCAATCGCCGTGTCGCGCCGCAATTCCGTGCCGGCGGCGGCAAGTTGAAAGCGGGCCTCCGCTATGAGTTGCCGTGGCAACTGGTCCTGAGCGATGCCGGCGAGTTCGCCTCCGCCATCACGCACGTCATGCAGGCCTGGGTCAAACTCAACAACTTTCGCGTGGACGATTCACTGCGGGTCCGCACGCCCCAGGAGGCCTTTAAGATCGCCCTGGACGGCCGGCGGCAAATGCCCATTTGGAAGCCGGACATCGGCTACGAGCACCATCGCGGCGCGCCGTTCGTATACGTGGGAAACAATCCCTACATCGCCTATTTCGAGTATCGTCTGTACGAGCTTACCGGCGACCGCCTCTGGCGCGAGCGGGCCTTCCAGCAGATCGCTTTTGCCCTCCGCGGGCAGCAGCCCAGCGGCGTGTTTCATACGTCGTGGTACATGGAGCAGGGCAAGACCGATCCGGCGCAGGGCTTCTGCAGCCGGGATTGGGGGCATGACGGCTACAAGACCGACATCAACGCCTGGATGGACCGCTACCTCTTGCAGACCTGGCAACGCCTCAAGGACAAGGAGGGCATCGACCGGCAGGACTGGTACAAGGCCGCCCTTCGCTCGCTCGACTGGGTGCGGTCGCAGCAGAACGCCGACGGCGGATTGCCGCAGTGCGTGGACATTCGGACCGGCGCGAAGTCGGCTTCCGTGGTCTGCGGACGCGCCCTGGTCGGCTTGCCCATCATCGCCAAAATCACAGGCGACGAGCGTTACATGAAACTCAGCGCGGACCTGGAACGCTTCCTGCGGCGGAATGTCGAAGGGCGGTTCTGGTACACCGGCATGCACCCCGACCTTCCACCGGGCGATTTCGAGCAGGACAGCATCTACGCCGTCGTCGAGTACTGGTTGGACAAGCACGACCGGACGGGCGACAAGGAAAGCCTCGACCGGGCGGTGGCCAATGCCTATTATGCCCTGCTCTATTGGTGCCCGAAGCAATTGAGCTGGGTGAAGGGCCCCACGCAATGCGCGCATAGCGAACAAGAACACTACAACCAGTATTCCGTCTATTGCTACGGCAACCGCAAGATCCAGTGCCTGGACCGCTTGTTCCGCAAGACCGGCAATCCGCTGTTCGAACAACTCAAGCAGCGCGTGATGCAACTGAACTTCTACGTCCAGGTCGTGGACGGTCCGTATCGGGGCGCCGTGACCGAAGCGATCGCCGATCCATGGCGGGAGCGCGGGGACGGGTTCGAGTGGCGCGGGAATCCCTACACCAGCGAACTGGTCTCGGACCTGATGCTGCAATTGATCGACCTCGGCCTGGCGAAGTAAATTCGTGAACGGCAACTTGGAGAACAGAAATGACGAGGCAAATAACAATCATGTTGACCCTTGGCGTGCTGTGTGGCAACACCCTTGTGCCTGCGGCGGAATTCAAGCAAGTGGGAATCGAGCCGCGCGGGCCGATCGCGTATCCGGGCATGAAGGCGGCCGCCGATCAAGAGGGTGTGCAAGCGCGGGGCTATACTTTCCGCAACGACTGCCAAAAGCCATTGCTCTGGCAAGCCATGTGGATCTGGCTCGACGATGCGCCCTCACCCCTTGCCCCTCTCCATGCAGGCGAGGGGCGAAATGCCGCAGTGGGCATGTTTCGCAAGGAAATCAGCCTGGTCGAAACGCCGCAAAAGGTCAGCGCCTGGCTCACCGCGGATGCCAAGTACCGGCTTTATGTCAACGGCCGACTGGTCTCCCGCGGACCGGTCGATATGGGCCGCGACTTTGCCGGCGGCGAGACGCGGCGCTGGTTCTACGACGCCCGCGATCTCACGCCTTACTTCACTCAGGGCAAGAACGTCATCGCCGCCGAGGTCTTCCGTCAATGGCCCGTTGGGCCGACGGTCTCCCGCGGCCAGCCGGGATTGCTCTTCGAGGCCGACATAAACCTGCCGAGCGGGACGAGGTTGACGGTCAAGTCCGACGCCTCCTGGCGGGCCGTCCCCGCCGCGCAGTTCCCCAACCCGGCGCTCTACGACGCCAGCAAGGAACCGGCCGGCTGGCGACTACCGGGCTTCGACGATTCGGCCTGGCCCGCCTGCCGCGCGGTGCAAGACCGCTGGTCGCCATTGGTACCCAGCGAGATGCCGCCCCTGATGGAGACCCGCTATCCCGTCCTCCGCATCGAAGGGCTGCCGTCGCGAACGATCACCGCCGACGGCTCTTTCCGCGTGGTCTTCGATCGCGTGCTGAGCGCCTATCCAACGCTCAAGGTCAGAGGCGGCCGCGGCGCGGTAGTCACGATTAAGGGTAACAACCAGGCCGCCGTGGTGCTGGGCGACGGAGAAACGTGCTTCGAGTTCCCTTTCATGACCGAAATCGCGCCGGCCTTCACGGTCGAACTGAAGAACGTGAAGACACCCGTGGAGATCGTCGACGTCGGCGCTAACTTCACCTCGCAGCCGCTGGAATACCGCGGCCGCTTCGAGTGCAGCGACGAGCGGCTGAACCGTATCTGGAAGGTCGCCCGCTGGGCCGTGCAGGTCTGCCTGCAGACGCACCATCTCGATTCGCCCAACCATCAGGAGCCGATCTGCGACCCGGGCGATTACGCGATCGAATCGATGGTGAACTACTACGCCTTCGCCCAGCCCTGGCTGGCCCGGCAAGACATCCGCAAGTTCGCCTGGCTGCTGAAGGACGAGAAGTACCACAACTTCCACACCAGCTACTCGATCGCCTGGCTGCAAATGCTGATGGACTACTACGATTACACGGGCGACAAGGCCCTGGTCGAAGAAATGTCGCCCTACGTGTACGAGTTGTTGGACACCTACACTTCCTGGCGAGGCCGCAACGCGCTGATCTCCGAGGCCCCCAACTACATGTTCATGGACTGGGTCGATATCGGCGGTTTCGGCTGCCATCACCCGCCCGCGGTGATCGGCCAGGGGTACCTCACGGCCCTCTATTACCACGGCCTGGAGATGGCCTCGCGGGTGGCGGGGATGAAGGGCGACAAGGGCCGCGTGGAGAAGTATGCCAAGCTCCGCGGCGAAATCGCCACGGCGTTCAACCGCGAGTTGTGGGCGCCCAACGTGGTAGGCACACTCCGTGTGCCGTCTGCCGGCACACGGAATGTGCCGGATACGTTGGGGCTCTACCGCGACGGCAAGCCGTTTCAGACCTCCGTCAAGCCGGGTCAGTGGCTGCCGGCCGACAAGGACATCGAGACCTTCAGCCCCCACGTCAACCTGTTAGCTGTGCTCTACGATCTATCGCCCAAGGAACGGCAGCCGGCGATCGTCGAGCGGGTCTTGACCCAGCAGCCGTTGAACACGCAGCCCTGGTTTATGCACTGGGTATTCCAGGCGATCGACCATGCAGGGCTTTTCGACCGTTACGGCACGCAGCAGATGCGGCGTTGGAAGATCGTGCCGCAGACGCAATCGTTCCACGAGATGTGGAACGGCGGCGACCTGAGCCACGGCTGGTGCTCCACGCCATTAGTGCAGATGTCGGCCCGCGTGCTGGGCGTGCAGCCCACTTCGCCCGGTTTCGCCACGCTTTCCATCCGCCCCGCGCTTTGCGATCTGACCTGGGCCAAGGGCAGCGTGCCTACGCCGCACGGCGACGTGGCCGTGTCCTGGAAGCTGGGCCAAGACCGGCTGCGACTCGACGTGACCGTGCCCGCCGGCGTTACTGCCGAGGTTACCGTGCCGGTGGAGCGGTTCGACAGTGCGGCGGTAAAGTGCGACGGTCGGGCAGAGGGACCGCGGTTTCGCGTGACCGCCGGTCCGCACCATATTGAGGTTGCCGGAAAGTTGCAGCCCCGGCCGCTGGTTCCGGCCGAAGAAGAGGAGGCCACGGAGGACGGCTGCGACGCGCTGGAGGCCGACGTGGTAAAGGACGATCTGTTGCATCGTTACCTGGCCCGCAGTGAAGATCACTGCGCGCACACTGGCGGCGGGACGGACGCCAGCGCGGTGCTGAACGGTACCACCCGCAACGGCGCTGGCGGCGGCGAGACCATCGACGACGGCAAGACCTTCCGGGGTTACGGCAAGGGCGACTGGCTCACGTTGCGTCTCAAGCAGCCTTGCGATCTGAGCGAGATTCGCACCTTTGCCGGCCACAGCGACGGCCGCGCGAGTCAGCGCTATGTGGTTTTCGTGGCCCACGCCGGCACGCCCGAGAAATTCGAACAGATCGCGGCCGGCGTCAAGAACTCCGGCGGCGGCGCTAGCGAGGTCCGTTTGCGCGTGAAGGCCGAGAATGTCGTGGCCGTGCGTTTCGAATTCCAGAACGGGCCTCTGGGATTCAATGTCTATCGAGAAATCAACCTTATCGGCAAGGTTACGATCAAGGCCGAAAACGTCCGGTAGGGCAGCGGGCGGGTGACTGGCAAGACCGGCGGCCTTCCGCCGGTTTTAGAGTTTGTTTCGAACGGTCACGGACCGATGTTGGAGTCCCGGCTTTAGCCGGCTAAAGCCGGGACTCCAACACCTTTCGGAACAGCCTCTTGCTGTATGATTTATTGATTTTCCTTGAATTACCGGGGAGGGCCTGTGTTCAGTTGAAACAAATGAAACAGTAGGAGTGATGGATTTACCATGGATCTTCTTCATCTTTTGAAACAGGCCGCCAAGCGCGCGGGGAACTTGCCGCCCTTTCCCGCTGTGTTTTCGGGGTGGCAGAAATCGCGGCCGGAAAAACGGTGTTGCGCCTGATTAAAAAAGTTGAAACAGATTGTTTCACCTTCACCATGTCACAAAACGGATGGGTTCAAAAATACTTCCGAGCGCCAGCCAAGCCGGCCGTGATCGCAAAGCTCGCCAACTGCCAGCAATGCCATCCGCTGGCCAGCTTGCGATCAAGGTCTCATGGTCCGACACCTCCACCGTACCAACCAGCGAGGGGTTTGATCGGCGATTCCATTAGCAGACTGGCTTCAGTACGAAACGACTCAGTAAAGCTGGCTGCATCGGTGGAAATCGCATCGCATGACAGCAGGCGTCAGGGTCGAACCTTAAAAGTTAAGTTTCAGCGGACATCGAGACCTGACTTTAGCACGATGAGAAATCCGACACCTGTTGATTCGCCAGCCCTAAGATTAGAATCGTAACGAATCTTTCAGAACACGGACAATAGATATGACCATCTCAAAAGCACTTGGGTCTCTTGCAATCCTAGGGTTGTTCTTGGCCGCCGCGGCAACCGTCGGAGCGGCGGAGAATAGTTTTCCACAACATGGCTCCATCAGCACCACCCCCGGCCTGAACTGGGAATCCGCGTTTGTGACGGGCAACGGGCGGATGGGCGCCATGCTCTTCGGCAGGCCGGGCGACGAGACGTTTGTGGCCAACCATTGCCGGCTGTTTCTGCCGCTGGGAAACCGCGAAATCGTGCCCGATCTGGCCAAGCACGTCGCGAAAATGCGGCAAATCTATCGCGCCAAGGGACCGGGCGCGGCAATGGGGTTCTTCCTCGATAAAGCCAAAGAACAGGGCTATCCGGGCCTCATCCCTACCGATCCCTACCATCCCGGGTTCTTCATCAAGATCCATCAGGACATCGACGGGCCGGCCACCGACTATGTGCGAACAGAGGATTTTCAGACCGGCGAGGTAAAGGTCCGCTGGCGCGACGCACACGGGCCGTTCCAGCGGCGGATGTTTGTCTCCCGCAGAGAAAACGTGATCGTGCTCTCCATCAAAGGCCCAGCGCCGTGCAAGCTGGAGTTTCCGGCGGTCGGGCAAAACCTGATCACTTCCCACCAGAAAACTTCGGCCTATTGGGTCGGCTACCACAATGTCTACGTCAACGGCAAGGGCGGCTACGACGCGGGCGTGCGGATCGACGTCAAGGGCGGCAAGGCGGAGGCCGCGGGCAACGTCGTCACCATCGCCACCGCGGACGGGGTCCTGTTGCTGATGCGGATTGTCCCCTGGAAAACGCCGTTGCCCAAGGATCGTAGTGAGGCCTCGGCCTACTCGCCGGAGAATCCCGATTTCAAGAAGCGGAGCATTGTTCGTTCAAAGCCCAAACTGGCGGACACCTCGGTGGTGGCCTATCGCACCGCGGCCGATGCGGAAGGGCTTCTGTCGGGATTGGAAGAATCGATGTCAGTTTGGCCGCCGGCCGACACGGAGGAATTATTTTCATCGCATGTCAAGGTCCATAAAGCCCTCTTCGACCGCGTCTCGATCGATCTAGGCGGCGGGGCCGACCGTGCCAAGACCACGGAAGAACTGCTCGACCAGGCCGCCCGCGAAAAGCGGTTGCCGGCGGCTCTCATGGAGAAGATGTACGACGCCGGCCGCTATATGTTCATCTGTTCGGCGGGCGAATTGTTGCCGAATCTTCAGGGCATCTGGACCGGCTCCTGGACGCCGGCCTGGTCGGGCGATTTCACGCTGGACACGAACGTGCAGGCCGCCATGGCTTCGGCCTGCAGCGGCAATCTTGCAGACTTGATGGAAGGCTACTTCCGTACGATGGAAAGCTTCTATCCGGAGTGGCGGCTGAATGCCCGACGGATCTACGGCTGCCGGGGCTTCTTTACCAACGCCCGGGCCTCCAACACGGCCCTGGAACTACACTGGGGCGGATGGGACGGCGTCTTTTGGACGGCGGGCTGCGGCTGGCTGGGGAATTTCTTCACGCAGTATGCGGAGTACAGCGGCGATCGCGATTTTCTCGCCCGGCGTTGCCTGCCCTTGCTCAAGGAGACTGCCGCGTTCTACCAGGATTTCCTCAGCGAGACCGACAAGAACGGCCATGTCGTGTTTATCCCTTCCTACAATCCGGAGACCGGCTGTGGCATCGATGCCACGATGGATATTGCGGTTACCCGGGACGTGCTGGGGAACTTGATCGCCTTTTCCCGCGAGTTGGGAGTGGAAAGCAGCAACATCCCCAAGTGGGAAGCACTGCTCGCCAAGCTGCCGCCTTATCCGGTCAACAACGGCGCGTTGACGGAATTCCCCATGGGCGGTGTCGCGGCCGGGCACCGCCATCATTCCCAACTCTACCCTTGCTTCCAGAGTTTCGACCCGTTGTTCGAGACGGACGCCGTCTTACGAAAAGCGGCGCAGTCCACGGTCCGCATCAAGATTGCCGGCAGCGACGAGGGAGGCGAACAATCGTCCTTCGGCCGCATCCAATGCGGCGTGTCGGCGGCCTATCTGGGCATGCCGGAGGAAGCCTACGGGCGGCTGAAGGTCATGGCTGTGAAACGTTCCATGAACCCCAGCCTGATTACCTCGCACGAACCGGGAGCGGGCATTCTCAACACCGACGGCAACGGCGGAATTCCGCAAATCGTTGCCACCATGCTGGCCTTCAGCCGCCGCGACCGCTTGGACCTGCTGCCGGCCCTGCCTGCCGCCTGGCCCACAGGCTCGATTCACGGCTTCAGCCTGCGAACCGGCTGCACGTTGGACTTGGCCTGGGCCGACGGGCAATTGACCTCGGCCATATTTCACGCCGGACGCGACACGTCGTTCACCGTACGTTATCATGGAGAATCCGCGCCGATCCGCCTGCGGAAAGGCGAGACCCTGCGGTTAAATACCGAATTGAAGGAACCCAAGACATGAGCATCAAGTACACGATCAACATCCTGGCAACGCTTCTGTTGCTGTTTGTTTCCCCCGCCCTGGCCGATACCGAGGTACGGATCGAGAACGAACTCTACCGCGTGAGCGTTGGTGCGGCTGGCGGGAGTTTTACCGTGGCATCCGTGCCCTCCGGCAAGACGTTCCTGACCGGCGGCAAGCTCAGCGGCAAAGGCGGGACTGCCAAGGTTTCCGAACTGGACTATGTGATCTTCGGCAAGAGCAAGTGCATCGAGATTACCTACCCTGATGGCAACCAGGACCTCGTGGCCCTGTGCCCGGGCGTACCCTTCGTTCTCTTCCGTTCGACCCTGCACAATCGCGGCGCGGAACCAATCGTCCTGAACCACGTACCCTCGGTTTCCGCCGACGTGGACTTGGGTAAGCCACCGGCCAACCTTCGCACGCTCGGAACCGGCGGGCTGCTGGAACCGGCCAGGAATCCCGGCAGCTACGCTTTCCTGGCCGTCGTCGATACCCAGAGTCGCAGCGGCGTCGTCGGCGGCTGGCTGACCCACGACCGCGGCAGTGGCGTGGTGTTCTCGCCCGTGAAAGATAACGTCGTGCGGCTCCAGTCGCAACTGGACTACGGCCGGCTGCGGATCAAGCCCGGCGACGATACCGTCACCGAGACCTTCGCCGTGGGCTACTTCGACGACGCCCGCTTGGGGCTGGAGGCCTATGCCGACGCGATCGCGAAGGTCTATTCCATCAAACTGCCGCCGCAGCGGGCCGGCTACTGCACCTGGTACATGGAAAAACATGCCGGCTCCAGCGACGAAAAGAGTCTCGCCGAGCTTTCCCAGTACGCCGCCAAGAACCTAAAACCGTTCGGCTTCGATTTTATCCAGATCGACGATGGCTGGCAGGAGGGTATCGGCGGCAACGGCCCCTGCAAGAATTTTACTACGCACCGCCCCAACGGCCCTTATCGTTCGGGCATGAAGGCCATGGCGGAGAGCATCACAAAGCTCGGCTTGACCCCGGGCATCTGGTTCATGCCGTTCGCGGGAACGTGGAACGACCCGCACTTCAAGGATCATCAGGAGTGGTTCGTGAAGGGGCCGGACGGCAAGCCGTTCGTGACCGACTGGGGCGGCACCTGCCTGGACATGACCCAGCCGGGCGCGCGGCAGTATGTGGAAGACGTGGTGGGCCGCATCGCCCATGACTGGGGTTACCGGCTCTTCAAGATGGACGGGTTCTGGACCGGCAGCGCCACGCGGCAGATCTACGTGAACGATGGTTACCGCGACGACCACATTGGCGAGGCGGTCTTTTCCGATCCCGACAAGACCAATATCGAGGCCCTCCGCGACGGCGTGAAGCTGGTACGAAAAACAGCCGGGCCGAAGGTCTTCCTGCTGGGCTGTTGCGTATCGCAGAACATGCGTTCTTTCGGCGGCTCGTTCGGACTGTTGGATGCCATGCGCGTGGGACCGGACACGGGGGCGGGCCAGATCGGCGCGCCGCACGCCTCGCGGCTCTGGTTCCTCAACGGCCGCGTCTGGTGGAACGATCCGGACTGCGTCTCCGTGCGGGCCTCCATGCCACTGGAACAGGCCCGGCTGAACGCCTCGTTCACCGCTATTGCCGGCGACCTCTTCTACAATAGCGACTGGATGCCCGACTTTCCGGCCGACCGCCTCGACATCCTCCGCCGCTGCCTTCCCGCCCATGTACTGCGCTCGCGGCCGGTCGATGTCTTCGAGAACGAGCCGGCACGGATTTGGCACCTGCCCGATACCCGCGGACCGCAACGCCGTGACGTGGTTGCCTTGTATAACTGGGGCAACGGCCCTTTGACGATTTCCTGCCCGGTGGAGCGGATCGGTTTGCCCCCGGCCAAGGAGTATGTGGCGTTCGATTTCTGGACCAATAAGTTCCTGCCGCCGTTCAAGGACCTCGTACGGGCGGACCTTCCACCCGGCGGTTCCTGCCGGATCTTGGCCATTCGCCCGGTCTCTGACCATCCGCAACTCTTGAGCACGTCGCGACACATTACCCAGGGTATGCTGGACGTGAGCGGCGAATCGTGGGATGCCGCCGCGGCAACACTTGCGGCCAGGAGCAAGATCGTGGCCAACGACCCTTATGAGCTGCGGATTGTGACCTCGGTAAGCGAAAAGTCCTGGCGGGTCGCCGGCGTGAGTGTCTCGGCTGGGGACAAGGCGGCGGGAGTGAAAACGGATTTCCAGCAGGACGGACCGCGGTTGCGCGTGAAGCTCACCAGCCCCGTCAGCCGCGAAGTCAAGTGGCAAGTGCGGTTTGGCTTGTAGCCTGAGTGTAGGGTGGGCCGAGCAACACGAGTCCCACCAAATTCCGCTTGCCCGCGCCAAAGTGGGGTGCTGGAAAAAAGTTTATTGGGGTGCAAGGGTCTGGTTTTGTTCCGTAGGTAGTAGCTGTCACTCGTCGCGTAGCGACGCTATGATGGTAGCCGTGTGTTTCAACCCACGGTTTGCGATGCCCGCAGATTTCCCTTCGTCGCGTAGCGACGGCTGAAATCTCAGGCGTCGCTACGCGACGCAATATCCTTGGGCGTGTTCGCTGTCCGTGGGTTGAAACCCACGGCTACCATCGGCGGTCGCTACGCGACCAAGTCTGCCCGACAACAAATGGAACGAAATACGTTTAACCGCATGGCCTCAGCCAAGTCGATTCTGCGAGCGCCGGCCCACCCCACCACCTTTCACAGGAACACCAATGCGCCACGCAATCCTGCTCTCGACAATCCTTTTCGGCTTTCTGACAGTAAGCGCGGCCGCCGCGGAAACCGTCACCATCCATCCGGCCCGGGACAACGCCATGCTCCTCAACCCGGGCAAGGGGTTTGTGCAGTACTACGGCACCGATAAGTATACGAAGGATTATATCGCCATCGGCTACACCCGCTGCGCCTGGTCGGACATCGAGCCTCAGGAAGGCCGCTTCGACTGGAAGCCCATCGATGATTTCATCGCGCGGTTCAAACAACACGGCAAGAAAGCCGCCTTCGGTGTGATGAACGTCAGCACGGGGATTGGGCGACAATACATCACGCCGAAATGGGTTTTCGACGCCGGCGCGGCCCCCTTGGCGATCCCCGACAGCTCATCTCCCAGCGGTAAGCAGATCATCCCCAAGACTTGGGACGACGCGGTCTTCCTGCGGAAATTCAAGGCCTTCGTTCGGGCCCTGGGCAAGCGCTACGACGGCAACGCGGACATCGCCTTCATCGACATCCGCTCCTATGGCAATTGGGGTGAAGGACATATCGGCATGCTGGACGCACCGGGCATGGTGCTCACCCCGCCCGAGAACCTCAAAGACAATTACTTCTTGCCCTATTTCAAAGCCTTTCCCCATTCGCAGCTTATGATCCCTTGGGGCAGCAACGTCTACGATGCCGTTTACGACTGGGCGGTCGTCCAGGGGGCCGGCATGCGCCGCGACGGCATTCTCAGCAAGTGGTCCAAGGACGGCGGCGAATGCCTCCGCGCGCACGGCCGCCGCCCGTCGGTCTTCGAATACTGCGACGGGTACGCCGACATGAAGAAGAACGGCTGGTGGAAGCCCGATATGCTCAAAAACGTCTATTTCCAGGGCGGCAAGCCCAGCTACATGCAATGGGACGCAAAAATCTTCGAAGAGAACCGCGAGTTCTGCCTGGCAATGGGGAACTATGTCGGCTATCACTTCGTTTTGCAGGAAGCGGTGTTGCCCACGAGTTTTCGCCCGTCCGGCCCGGTCCGGCTCCAGTTGAAGTGGCTGAACGACGGCGTCGCCTATCTTTACGAGCCGTGTCACATGGCCGTAGCTCTACTGAACGGCGACAATAATGTGGTGCAAAAACAATGGCTTGTCGAGAGCAGTCCCAAGACTTGGGTGCCGGGCAAGAGCAAGACGGAATCCTTCGACATGACATTTTTGGGTCTTCCCGTCGGCACTTATAAGCTTGCCATCGGGCTGTTCTTGGATCAAGATGATCTTCAGCCCGCCTACCGGCTGGGAATTCAAGGCCGTACCGCTGACGGCTGGTATGTGCTGTACGATAAACTGGAATGTAAGCCATGAGGAACATCGTTATGTCTCTGTCACGCACCCTGACGGCTTGTCTGGCCGTCGTCGCTTCTGCCGCTGCCGTATGCGGGGCCGAATCCACACTATCTTGGCCTGGGGAGAAGATCGACATCTGGAACGGTTTCACGCGGCATACCTTTACTGTGGACGGCTGCACGGCCTGGGTGGTCGAGCCGAAACAGGCACTGCCGGGCAAACCGTGGTCGTGGTGCATGGAGTTCCCCGACGCCTTCACGGAGCGCTGCGCCGCGCCTGCCTTGTTGAAGAAAGGTTTTCACCATGCGCACATCAGCGTGGGCAACACCTTCGGCTGCCCGGCGGCCGTCAAGCACTTCAACGCCTTTTACGACGCCGTGACCGGCAAGGGCCTGGCCAAGAAAGTGACGCTTATCGGCATCAGCCGCGGCGGCCTCTATTGCTACCGTTGGGCGTACGAGGATCCCCAGCGGGTTGCCGTGATCTACGGCGACGCGGCCGTGTGCGACTTCAAGAGCTGGCCCGGCGGCAAAGGCAAGGGCGACGGCAGCCCCGGCGACTGGAAGGCGCTGCTGGCCTGCTACGGCTTCAAAAATGACGCCGAAGCGCTGGCCTTCCGCGGGAACCCGGTCGATATCCTATCGCCGCTGGCCAAGGCCAAGGTGGCTCTCATCCACGTGGTCGGCGATGCCGATAATACCGTTCCCCCGGCGGAGAACACAGCCATTATCGAAGCGCGTTACAAGAAGCTGGGCGGTACGATCCAGGTCATTCACAAACCGGGCATAGGCCATCATCCTCACGGTCTCGACGATCCGACGCCCGTGGTGGAATTCATCTTGAAACACACGGGTAATGGGAGACCCTAGCAACAAGCCTGTAAGAGTTCCATGCGACCTATCCATTTCTGCCTGGCCATCCTGTTGGCAATCACCGACGCCTCTTGGGGGTTGCCGCAAGCCGTGTTGCCGGCCAAGGCCGACCTCACCGCCGAGTTCAACCGCCTGGGGCTGATCCCCCAATCGCAAGGCGCGGACACGTGTTCGCTGCACGCCGTCGCCTCGTTGGCCGAGTTCGAACTTGCCAGGCGGGACCCGCAGCCGAATGCGGAGCGGTCCACTGAGTTCCTGATCTGGGCGGCGCGGAAGGCCACCGGCAAGGACCACGATCAGGCCATGTTCTACGAGGCCGTTTGCGGACTGAACCGTTTTGGCATCTGCCATGAGGCGCTGATGCCCGAAGTTGGACAGGGCCGCCCGCGGCATCCTCCCTCGGCTGCCGCACTGGCCGACGCCCGGCAGCAGAGCAACCGCTGGAAGGTCCATTGGATCAAGCGTTGGAACCTCAAGCGGCCGCTGGACGATGCGCAGGTGCGGGCCATCAAGGCGGCCCTGGCCCACGGTCATCCGGTGGCCTGCGGCTTGCGTTGGCCCAAGGTCCTCAAGGGCGACGCGGTGATCCAGGTGCCGCCGCCGCAGGCGGTCGAGGATGGCCATAGTATCGCGCTGGTCGGCTACGACGACGCGCGGGAGGGCGGCATGCTCGTGTTCCGCAACAGTTGGGGGCCGAAGTGGGGCAACCACGGCTACGGCATTATGTCGTTTGCCTATGCCAGGGCCTACGCCAACGATGCCCTCTGGCTGGAATTGGGTCCGCCGAACTCGGAAGTGCCGCTGGAGCGTTTCGAGGCGGCGTCGCTGCCCGTGGTAGCCGAGGGCCGCTGCCGCTGCCACGCCCAGGACATGTCATCCTGGGAAAGGGCCATGTGGAGCCAAGGCCGGCAGCTCTTCTGCGGCGCGGAGAAAGACGGCTTCGTGGAGTTGGCCATCGACGTCCGCAAGCCGGGCCGTTACCGTCTGCGCGTACTTGCCACGGCGGCGCCCGACTATGGCGCGATCCGCATGATGCTCGACGAAAAGTGGGCGGGACCGAGGTTCGACCTGTACTGCGGACGCATCTCGCCGTCGGGCACTTTGGAATTGGGCAGCTACGACTTCGCCGCCGGCCGGCATCGCCTCCGCTTTGTCAGTGTGGGAAAGAACCCGGCCTCCGGCGGATTTGCCTTCGGGATCGACGCCATCGATCTTTTGCCCTCCGGGTCGTAGTGCCGGCTACCCTCGCTCACAAGACTCTTTCACCGACCGAGACAAGCTCGGTGGGGTCTCCGAGAAGCACCTTCATTCCGCTGAAATGTTACGCGGATTCACTTTCATGGTGTGGCGTCACCCGCATTGCCGCGAAACAGAATAAGGCCGTTGGCGATCGCCCGTGGTCGGCCATCGGACGGCGAATTCAGAACCTTGCCCATCGCCCAGATGGTTGACGACCCGCCACCGTCGAGTTCTGCCGCTTCTACGCAGCCATATTCCTTGACCAACGCGGCCATTTCGGGATAGGTTATGCCGATGGAGAACTTCTGCCGACCGTCTACCACGATGAAATAGAGATAATTGTCGTTCCAGCCGATCATCGACCGTGGGTGCCGCGGCTGATTTGCAGGGCCAAGATCGGGCAGCTTGCCGCCTGCGACCAACATACGGCCCGCCCCAAGGGCTGTCTTCACGCCTGCCAAATTGGGCTTTGTTTCCATTACGAGTTGCAGCACACTGCCCAGCTTGGCGGCAGGAAACGTCAACTTCGGCCCGATGGAAAGAATCATCTTGTTGGCCTGAAGCGGGCTGTTGCCGCCGTCACGGACATCCACAACCCTCGCAGAATAGGTCTTTCCTGTCTGAACGGGCAGCCAGGCCTGGCCTTCGATGCGCTCAAGGACGAGTTCTTTCCCACCCTTGGTGCGGGTCGTTAGCGGTTCCTTGGGCATTTCATGGAGACGCAGTCCCAGCGTGGGCGTGTAGAGGGTCGCTTCGTCGTCGGCCCTTGCCTCGTTCAATCCGAGCGGCATTTCAACCCTAGAATCGGGCCAAATGACCCGCAGCTTCGATTCCACAGGCCCGATCTTGAATTCGCCGCTGGGCATGACCCAGAACGAAGTTCCCATCGGCCTGCTGACCAATTCTCCCTGCGCAATTTGCAGGCCGCGTGGATCGCCCTGATACGGCCCTGGCTTGATAACGAAGAAATCGCCGTTGATCGCCGCCACGGCGGGCTTTTTCAACAGCGAAGCCACGCGGGCGACGATCCCCGGCAATGGTTCCAGGCCATAGACCGTCCCTTGCCCCAGGCCCGTCTCCAAATCCCACTTCTGCCGGCGGTCGATGCGAAGAACATGGATCGAGAGCGGGCCGGCGGCGCGAACCTCGTGGCGGTATTCTACGCCTTGGGCCAACGACTTGAATGCGTCGTCCGCATGTGCGGCGACCGCGCCAGCAGCGAGGATGAATAACGATAGAACGAATCGACGGAACATAGCGAGAGTCCTTCTACTTGACCACCTGAATCTCAAAGCCCGTCAGGCTGTCGCCAAGGCAGACGATATCGACGGCGCTGCGGCCAGCCTCGAAATCGGGCGTGCCCCGATCGACGGTATGCAGAGGGGCAGAGATCATCCCGCAGGCAGTCCTCGCTACTCTTTCCATCCCGCAGCAGCAATCGGCCAGTCTATGGACGGATAGATGGTCCAATGCTGTTTGAGGGACTTGTCCAAGTCGGCAAGTTTCGAGGCGGGAAGCCGCCGTAGTTCGTCTGCCAGCTTCCGCAGCTTGGGCCAAGCGTCGGCGTAGGGCTTGTCGAACTGAACCTTGGGGACCGTAAAGCCATTCTTGCCCAAGGTCTCAAGGGCAAGGAAGGTGTCGGTACGGTTGCCCGATTCCAGGCTCCAAAGAATCTTTGCTTCGGAGTCGCGCTTCCACGCCCGTACATATTCTACGCTGAATGTGGAGGGCAAGTCCTCGTCCTTGGGCATCCCCATCCACTCGGGCATGGTCTCGCTGTCGAAGGTCAAGAGAAGCGGTTGGTGCCAGTGGGTGTTCTCGACGGTGCGGACCACGACCCCATCGACATAGAACTTGAGTTCCTCCTTGTCCCATTCGAACCCGTAAACGTGATAATCGTCGGCCATTCGCCACGGGGCAACCCAGGCCCCGCCCACCTGCCAATGCTTCTTCTCCGTGGGCGTTTGCCAAACGTGGACGGTGATATTGAGCTTATGTTCGAATCCCTTGGCCTTGCCGCCGATCTCGAAAACGTCAATCTCCGTGAGCCAATCGGACTTGCCTCCGTTATGGAACCAAAACGAGCTTGACCCGCCCGAATTCATGGGCTTGGCCTTGACTTCATAATAGCCGTAGGCGGAACGGACCTTGGAATGCAGTGCGGCGGAAGTGTAGTCGTGGTAGCCCTGCTTTTCAGCTTCGGGCGGCAGCTTCTCCTTCCGCATGGTCAGGTGGAGTTTGCCGTCCGACACGGTGACGTTCTTATCGCTGAACAGGGCGGGCTGACGGCCTTTCCATCCTTCGATGCCCAGCGTCCACTTTTTCAAGTCGAGTTCCTTGCCCTCGAACTCGTCGCACATCGGCTCGAACTTCACCCAACCGCCCTTGTTCTCCTGATCGGACATGGGAAAGGCATCGCTGACGCGCTTAGGGGTCTCACCAAGCGGGCCTGTGCGGTTCCAAATCTTGGTGGGGCGTTTTTCAGGTTCGGCGGCAATAACAGTGGCACAGACGGCCAGCAGGATCGTCAAGAACAAGGTTCGTTTCATGGCAGGGTTCCTCCAAATGTCCATTGTACTCCTCACTTCTTTCAGCCGTGCAGTCCGCACGTTCCACCGCATCATTTCATGCGAAAATCAATCTGCGGTGGCGGCGGAAAGTCTTGCATGATTTTCTTCTTCTCGGCAGGTGTCAGCTCCCGGCCGGCGCGGCCCGCAGCTTCCTTGATGTAGGAGGCGAACCAGAGCTCGCTCAGACTGAGTTCGCCTTCCCGAATCGTACAATACTCCCGCTGGAGCAATCGGCGAACGGCGGCGTACTCACCTCGCGCCAAGGCGACCTGCGCCTGCAACAACGCGATTCGCTCATCTGTGACGATCGCCGCCGGCAGCGATTTAACGAACGCGTCCAGTGTATTATAGTCATTGTGGCGAACGAAGAACTCGCCGATTTCGATCGCCAGGTTCCGATCGGTCCCGCAAAGCGACCAGGCCCGTTCGTAGGCCGCCTGGGCCGCGTCGAGATGGCCGTCGCGCTCGTACTGCAAGGCCAGGCAGCGGCGGGCCGGCGTGTTGTCTTTCAACGCCAGCGACGACTTGAAGTGCTTATGGGCTTTCGCAAAATCGCCCCTTTCCAGATCCGCCACGCCCAAATGGAGATGGTGCAGCCAGGTTGCACCGTGTGCCCGCGCGGAATCTTCCAGCACCCGCGTCCAACCGGCCGAAACGTTGAAACTGCAGGGCGGCTTGCCCAACGTCTCCTGCGAAAACGTACCGGCCGTGAGCAGCTCGGTCCACGGCTGTTCGCCATCACCCGAGCCGGCCTCGAACGTCAGGCCGGGGCTGAGCATGCACCCCGTTCGTTTTTCATGCAGCCAGCCCCAGCCGGCCCCGCGATGGAGCAGCGTCGTTACCGGCGCGGCGGCCTGCGCGATCAGGAACGCGTCGATTTCCCGCAGCGCAGTGGCGGGCACACGTTCGTCAACGACCTTGCCCGCGGCCATGCATGCGGCAGAATAGTCCGGGTCGTGCGCCGCCTGGGAATCCATCGTGAACGGGCTGATGCATTCGGTCCACTCGATGCTTGTGCCGGCCTCCAGCGGGCAGGTCTGAAGCTGCGTGGGCGTGACACCGCCCTGGATCTCGATGTAGTCGCCTTTGCCGCTCTCGGCGAGGAAATCCATCCAGTGTTTGCCCCCACGGCCGTTGCCCCAGGTGAAGAATTTGCGACCGAAAAGCGTCGGCGTGGAAACATGGCTTAGCCCGCGGCCTTGTCCATCCAGACAGACCGACCACGGCTGGCGTATGCCGGGCTTGCGGAAGAAGATCGACTTTGCGTAGGCGTAGCGGGACGGGTAGCTGCCGTCGAAGCCGTCGAAGACCGGAAACGCCAGGCGCGTGATGCCGGACAAGTCGTGCGAGATCGCGTAGTCCGCCGGCGACAGCACGCGCGTGTCGCGGGCCAACGGTACGGCGATGTTGGTCCACCAGTAGAAGCGGACAGCGTGCGCGTTGGGGTTGACGGCCTTGACGTGGACCCACAGCCGGTCGTCACCGGCAGGCAGGAACACGTCCACCTGCCAGGTCGTTTCCAGCGCGCGATCGAACTCGTAGAGCCGCAGCAGCGGCCCGCGCGCTGTCGCGACCGAAGCGGCGAAGACCGGGCTGCAGGTCAGCAGGCTGTGCCCATACAGCGGACCATTCCACTCGACGCCGCCGGAGAACCACGCGTTGCGGATGGCCAGGTTGGCGAACTGCAAGACCGGGTTGTCGAAGAGCAGTTCGCGCCGCCCCCGCTTATCGTAGAGGGAGATCATCCGCCCGCCCAACGAAGGATAGAAGGTCGCGCGGAGCGCCGCGTTTTCGACTTGGATGGTCGGCAGGCGTGCGCTCTGGCGCTGCCGCGTATAGTTGTCCTGCATAAGGTATGGCAGCTTCGGCACGGCGGCGTTGCTGAACATTCCCGCGCGATCTTCCGCGCCCAGGTTGGCCGACGCAGCGACGGGCGTCTCGGGGATCTGAAAGCGGAACTGAGGCCAGGGATTGGGCGGTCCCAGCGGGGCCACCGGCAGCGTTCGGGAACCGGCCGTCACCGCGGTCTGCTCGGCGAAGCTGTTGCCGGAGTCCGCGCCAAACACGAACGGCAGAACGGCGGCAAAGTTGAAGATCCTCGGGAATGCGCGACGGTTCATGGCATTTTTCCAAAGGCAAAACACCCAGTTCTTGATTCATGGAGTTCTGACCCTCGCCAGGCCAGCCGAAACTCCTCAGCGGCAGGCTGTTGATCGTGATCGATGGCAGGTGGTTTGTCAAGCTCCCGAGGATTTGTTCGCGAGGTCGCTTCAAAGTAGCCCTAGCCTGCCGCCCATGCGGCCATCAAGGCCAAGGGCAAGTAGCGCGTGATATGCTGCCATGAAATGAAGTTCGCCGCGCCTTGGTTGTTGCCAAGGCACGGCGTCTTTTCGGCTCTTCCAACGTCCATTACTTGCTGTATAATAATAGAAGATGAACCGAGGGCTGCCATGACAGAAGTAGAACAGTTGACCGAGCAACTCAGGGCGCTGCCCCGGGGGCAGTATGTCGAACTCATCCGGCAAGTCGACGCAGAACGTCGGAAGACGGCCGAGCGAGTTGAAAACAGGCATCCACCGGGCCGCGGAATGACTAAGGATTCCTTTGTCCAATGGATCGTCTCGCATCATTTTGCGATTGACAAGGGAATTACCAAGATCCTGCACCTCCCCGCCGGGGCACCCGAGAAAGAAGTGCGTCTGTTGGAGGTTAACGAACTGGCGACAATCCCCGAGAACGGGACGGTTCAAGCGTTCGACTTCATGCCGGATATCGAAGGTATCGATTACACGTTGTTCGTGGCCGATGTCACCCCGAAGCAATTGGACGCCATTTTGCAAGGAGAACCGCTCCTGCCGAAGGGATGGCGGCTAGAGGGGTATCAGGCATTCGAAGCGAGTGATCGATGAATGAACAACAGCGGCTTTACACGGAATGGGCATTGCCTGTGGCGGTTGGTCCAGCAGGTTCTCGAACATTTTGAACGGCTGTTTTGAAGGGCTGCGATCAATAATCAGGTTCTTCGTCGCTCGTTCGTGTTGGTACTTTCTCCCGCATTCTCTCTACGCTTCCCTTGGCTAAAACACACCGAGTCTCGCAAGAACCCACGCCGGCAATTCCCGCAGAAGCCGGTTATTCTAAAGAGTGGTTTAAGTTCACACATCGAAACAAAGGAGGCGTGTCATGTCTTGCCGTTTTCATTGGACAAGTGCGGTTCTGTTTGTGGGGCTGGGGCTGCTGGCGGGATTGCTCGTGGCCGGTTACTGGCCGAGTGTGCCGTTGCACGCGGTAGCCAGCGATCGAGTTGATAACTTCAGCATGGCCACCGGGTTGGTTGGCGACGACTACGAAGCCGTCTATTTTCTCGACCACTTGACGGGCGATTTGCACGCCTTTGTCGTTGGCCGCATAGCGGTAAGGGCGGCCACCGGATTCGGCGTGATCGAACATTGCTACCGCAACGTGCTTCAGGATTTCAAGGTCGAGGAAGACAAAACGCCAAAGTTCCTCATGGTCACGGGCCTCTGCGACCTCGCGCGGGGCGGCGTGAATGCGAGTATGCCAAGCAAATCCCTGCTCTATGTCGCCGACGTGAGAAGCGGCACGGCCGCTGCCTATGGCATACCTTGCAATCCAAATCAGCACAATCAAGGCCAGTTCATCGAGACCAATTTCCTCCCGATCGCCAAGTTTCCCATTCGCAAGGTCACAGCAAAGAAGTGATCAACACTAGTGGCCTTGGCCACAATTGATGAAACGAATTGGGTAACACGAACAGTCCAATGGACTGCGTCCCTCCGGGACACGAAAACATAGAACATCAGCTTGCTTGTCCCATGCTACACGGCTATGCATGATCACCGGAGGAATACTGGCATCACGGATGGTCACTTAGCTGCGGCACTATTCTGCACGGCATGTACTGGCGCTGCTGCGCCCCCGGACTGCACCCACAAAACTTTGGACGATCCGTCCGGAAAAAGGGCGGTCGCCTTGTCGTGCTGGACGTGCAGGACCGCGCCCGTGCTGTAACCGCTTCCCATGTTGCCGATCCCCCGGCTCATGCCGCAGTCGATGAGGAAGATCAGGCCGTCGAACTTCTGATAGAGCTCGCCTTGCTTGCGGAAAGCATGGTCGGAGAAGTGTACGTCGCCCGGCTGGTGCCCCATGACGAGGTGCTTCACGCCCAGGGCCGCGACAAGCTGCGCAAGGCGCTTGCGGCTGTCGTCCGGATGGTCCTTGTCCGCCGGCTTTTCCCACCACGGCAGCGGGTGCAGCCGGGCTTCGAGAAGGGAGTCGTTGTCTGCGAGGATGCGGCTCCCAAACCCGTCGGAATCGATGCCCGCGCGGAGATCCGCGTCGAGTTGGCGGACCGTCCGCCCGCCGGTATTCCCGGCGTGCACGAAGAACCAGTCGCCCACGCGGGCGGCCAACGGCAGCGAACGGAGATAACGACCGTATCCCTGCTCGTCGAGCCCCGCGGCGACCTTGTGGAAGTCGACGCCATGATGGGTCAGCTCGTCGCGGAAATCGGCCGACTTGGGCGCTTCCGGATCGGCAAGGAACTCCGCCTCGTGATTGCCCATTGTCACCACGACGCATCCGCCACTTTTGCGCGCCTCGGCCCGCAGGGCATGGAAGAATGCGATCACCTTGAGGCAATCCTTGCCTTTGTCGATCAGGTCGCCCGTGCAGACCAGCACGGCCCGGCCGGCGTTCCACTTCGGGCGGTCGGCCCACTGCGGAGGCCCGGCGATGATCTTGGCGGCCGACAGGAGGGTGACGAGGCGGTCGTAGTCGCCATGCACGTCGCCCACGGCGTACAGGATTTCCGCGCCGGCCATCTCGACAACGGCCGGATACTTGACCCAGTCGCGTGTCGTCTTGCTCTTGGGGAGCACGGCCTGGGCCAACGCGCCGTTTTCGCAGGCCGCCGCGCAGACCGCTGCCGCCAGAAGATAAAGCCAGAATCGTCGCAATCGCATTTCCATGTCTCCAAGCCAACTTGTCATTGTACCGCACGCTGGTGCCGCGGCAATGAACTCTAATGCTGGCGATGTATGAGGTCAATGCCCCAAGATTCACTTGCTGGTCATGCCACCCAGATTGTTCCTCTGGTACAATAGCCCTACGGCAATGGTATAGGGTCGGCGGAACAGACGCATGGGTCAGCGGCCAAGCTGATGGATTGAGAACGCTTCGGGACCGCCACGAAATCTCGCGTTCGTCCCAGGTGGAGCCAAGGGATCTCGCATGTTGAAACTCCGCTCGATCGCCGTGGAACTTACCGCACGGTGCAATCAACGCTGCATCTACTGCTATAACCCTTGGCGAACCGCGCCGCCCGCCGTCGAGGCGGACCTGCCCACGGAGCGGATTTGCAGGTTGTTGGATCGGGTTCTGGTCGAAGCCCAGCCGGATCAAATCACCTTGACCGGCGGCGAACCGTTCCTCCGCGCGGACTTGCTGGAAATCATCGACTACGTCAACGCCCGCCATATCCCCGTGGCGATCGTTTCCAACGGGGGGCTAGTCGACGAAGCTGCCGCCGCGGGCTTGGCGAAGCGGATCGTCAACCATGTCCAGTTGACGCTGGCCGGCCCGGATCCCGGGCTGCACGACTTGCACTGCGGCACCGGGACCTTCGAGACCACCGTCGCGGCCGTGCGTCGGCTTGTCGCCGCGGGCGTGCCGGTAGGCGGTTCCTTTCTCTGCACGCGGCGGAATTACTCGGCCGCAAGGGACACCTATCGAAGAATGCACGAGCTGGGCGTCCGGCGTCATTTCGCCTTCAACCGGTTCAATCCTTCGGGCAACGCGGTGAAGCAAGTTCTCCAGCTCTTGCCGCGGCGATCGGAAGTCTGCGAGGCCCTCCGCCAGGCCGATGGTTTCGCGGCCGACCACGCCGCGACCGTCGACTGTACCATGCCCATCCCGCGCTGCGCGATTGAGGAGGCCGATTATCCTCGCGTCCGCTTCGGGCGATGCGCCGTGGGCAGCCCACAGGCCGAGTACGCGGTGGATCCGCAGGGGCGGCTGAAACTCTGTCCGCTGCAGCGACAGACGATCGGGAGCTTGTGGGAATCGAGTCTTGAAGAGCTCGTTGCCCGGGGCGCGGCCGAGAAGTTTCGCGCCGCCGTTCCGGCGTTCTGTCGGCCGTGCCCTCACCAGGGCGAATGTCTGGGCGGGTGTGGCGCGGCCGCCGAGTGGGTGTTCGGCCGCCCCGACGAGTTGGATCCGTTTCTGGCACAGCACGTGATGCCCGAGTTTTCGCAACGTGTCGCTGCAAGCGGTCAGGAGACGGCTTGGGTCACAGGCCTCTCGTCCGCACCGGTTCCGGCACGCGAGACGCCCGCACCGCAATCACGCGTTTGCATCGATCCATGGTTCGACCTGGTATATCACGCGCTTGCGCATCTGCCGGTCGCCGCCGCCGACGCATCGACACTGATGGACGAGGAGTACGTGCGATGGATTGGCGCGCAATTCGCCCGTCGTGCGGCCGGCGGCGTGCTTCCTCCCCGGATGCTGGTGGCCGACGCGCCGCTGATGGCTGCGGCGTATGATGCCTCGCAACAAGGTTTTCTCCTGCATGCCTGGCCGCTGCTGTTCGATCGAATCGACACATTCCTGGAGTCCGCGAACGTCGATTTCAGGCAGTGCACGTGGGCCGACGGGGAGCCGGGTCGCTTGGCGGCCGCCATGCAGGCCGCGATGTCTCCGGTGTTGCTCGATCTGTTTCGCGCGGCGCTGGTCAACGAAGTTGCGTGCGGCTACCTTGCGATTTGGCAGGAAGAAGTGGCGCCCCGCGCGGCCGCCTACCGGGAGTTATTTGTCGCTGAGTTGAACCGTCTGGCCGCGGACCTGCCGGCTTTGGGGGAAGTCACCTGGATGCTCTCGTATCCCCTCGGCGCTCATGGACGATTGTTGCGGCGCACGGCCGGCACGCCGATCATCGTCGTCGGCGTCGGTGGTCCCGAGCGGAACCTGGACGAACGGTTCCCCTTGCTCCAGGGCTGTCACGAGCACTTCGTGTGGAGCGCGGAGCGCGACTTGCCGCCCGCGGCGTCCTTGGCGACTCGGCCGGGTCGTGAGGGTTTTGAAGCCTTCCGCGAAATGGAAGGCCGGGCGCTGGAGCGGGGCTTGCAGTTCTTTCGCGGCAGCCGCTGGGAAGCTGCCTATCTGGCTTGGCGAAGCCGCTAGCGCGGTCAGGCGGTATCCACCACTTTTTCTTGCATAGTGGTGAATGCCGGCCTGGCCCATGCGAGCGCGTAACTTATTGCTACGCAATGCTTTATGAAGTTGATCAGAGGATGATCGGCCTCCCGACCTGTACATCGCGAAGTCATTAAGCCGAACCGTGATCTTGTTGTAAAGACTTACTGGGAAGCGACTTGCGAAACGGCCGAAAAGTGCCAATTCAACGTAAGTCGTTTATTCTCGGTTAAGTCAACTGCACTTAAGGTTTTGTACCCTTAATTCTCGTCACGTAACCGACCGGTTGTTTGGTTTACTTCCGGGAGCTGAGTCGTCCGGTAAATGTTCCAGCTACGTCGGCCTGTCTGCTATCCTGACAGAAAAGCCCGACTTGACAAACCGTTCAGGTAGTGTATTTTAGTAAGGAATGAAACCGCCTAGCGAAAAACAAGCTATTCCAGAAGTCGTTGAACTGCTGGCCGATCTGTTCGGCTGCTCACCGCTAGAAATCAAGGTTGAGCATGTCCGCGCAACGGAACGCTACTGCTTTGCGATTTCGGCAGCCAATCATCGATTTGTGGCAGAATACAGGAGTAATGCTCACGGCGGTTCAGTGTCTGCGGCTATCGATCGCATCAATCGCTGTGTGGAAACCGTTGCCGATCCGGCAGCTCCGCTGATCGTCGTGCCCTACATGGGTCAAGTCGGACGACGGCTTTGCGATCGCTTCCAGATCGCATGGCTAGATCTATGCGGGAACGCCAAGATTGTGCTACCGGGAGTCAGAATCTGGATTGAGGGCCGGGCCAACAGGTTCAGCGAGCGTGGACGACCGCCAAATATATTTGCTTCCAAGAGTTCCCGGATCTCGCGTCAACTCCTGTTCTATCCGCAGCGATTCCAGACCCAAGCCGAACTAGCCCGACAGAGCGGACTGGGAGACGGATACGTCAGCAAAATTGTGCGGCGGCTGCGAGAGGAATTCTACCTCGACGTGGACGAACGGGGGGCGGTGCGGCCGCGCGATCCAAACCTATTGCTTGACGCCTGGTACGACGCCTATGACTTCCACCGCCAGCGGATCATCAAGGGGCATGTGCCGGCGCGCTCGGGTGATGAACTGATCGAACGAGTCGCAGAGAAGATGATCTCCAAAGACTTGGAGTGGGCGGTGAGTGGCCTAAGCGCGGCTTGGCTTTATACCAGTTTTGCATCATTTCGACTCGCGACCGTCTACGTGTCATCCATGCCGTCCCGCTCCTTGCTGGAAGGGATGGAGTTCTCGGATGAACCGAAGGGAGCGAATCTTTGGTTGGTGCTTCCTGATGACGAAGGCGTGTTTCACGGCAGTCGCGTGCAGGGAGGCATTCGGTGTGTGAGTGCCGTGCAAACCTATCTCGACCTAAAAGGCCACCCAGAACGAGCCAAGGATGCGGCCGTAGAACTTCGCAAACAGTTGCTTAACTGGAGACAACATGGAACGTAAACCTACCGTTGCAGCCGCGTACTCGCCAAGAGGCTTGCAGTTGGTGAAACGCGCAGCGCTCTACATTGCCACAAAGCTGGGCGACCTCCGCGATGACGTTGTTATCATAGGTGGTCTCGTTCCAAGTCTCATTATGCCCCAAACCCAGCTACCTGAAGGAAGATCGCCCCATATTGGTACGATGGACGTGGATTTGGGGCTGGCGGTCGGCATCCTGGACGGGCAAAGATACCATGAGTTGTGCGGTCGCTTGCGCAACGCAGGTCTCAAACCGGACGTCAACCATTCTGGCCAATTCACAAATCAACGCTGGTACACCGAAGCCGAAAGCCAGCGCGTGACAGTTGATTTTCTGATTCCGCCCACACTCGAAAGCGACAAAGGCGGCAAGCTTCGCAACCTTGAGGACGGCTTCGCAGCCATCATTATGCCAGGTTTGGAGTTGGCATTTGATGATCGACGATTGGTGACGCTTGAGGGAGAAACTCTCTATCGCGAACAGGCAACACGAGAAGTCTGGGTGTGCGAGGCAGGGGCCTTCATCGTACTCAAGGCACTTGCTTTCGAAGGCCGCGGCGAAAACAAGGATGCCTACGACCTGGTCTACATTCTACAAAACTATGGCAGCGGAATTGCGGATGTATTGCAGCGGTTGAAGCCCCTATTGCCGAGTGCTTCCGCCAAGCAGGCGCTGGACATTCTGGAGAATGACTTTTCTGGCATTGATCGCGTAGGAGCGAAGCGAGTGGCTGAGTTCCTCGGCAATGCACAGGATGAGACAGTACGAGCTGATGCGGCGGGTGTCGTGAGGTCCCTTCTCAAACTCTGCCGAGAATCTGGGTAGCGTTAACGTATGCTAGAATGGCCATCGCCCAGCCCCACCAAGGCCCTACCAAAGCCCCAACGAACAAGCGGGGTTGTCATCGGCAAGGACGGCAAAGCTTACGACTTCTCTCTTATTATACTTGTCGTGACATTTCAGCGGAATGAAATGCTTCTTGGAGACCCCACCGACCGAGACAAGCTCGGCGGGGTAGTTGCTAAATTCCGCTGAAATGTTACTACTTGTCGAAGAGCCGGCTTCAATCCCACTCTGCGGCCACGTAGCGAACGTGCCCGTGCCGGGTGACGCGCAGGCGTCCGCCGACGCGCACATAGCGGGTGAGCACCTGTTGGGCGTCCGGGCTGCCGGCAATGATCGGCGCCAGCAGCCGCCCGCCCTCCGGCAGTGCGTCCACGTAGGTCGAAATCACTTGCGGCACGGCACACGTGAAGAGCACTTTATTGAAGGGCGGGAGCTGCTGTGGGGCCAGGCCATCGCCGCACACGATCGTGACGTTCTTCCGATCGCGCAGGTTCTGTTCGGCCAGGGCGGCCAGTTCCGGCAGGACCTCGTAACTCACAACCGTACCCCGATCGCCGATGACGCGGGCCGCCAACGCCGCGCCGTAGCCGGTGCCGCCGCCCACCTCGATGAGCCGGTCTCCGGCGGCAAGGTCCAGGAGCGTGAAATTGAGCAGGTAGGCATGCAGCGCGGAAATCGTCGCACGGTCGTCCGCCGTCAACCGCAGCGGAATATCGCGCCACGAGTTGAGCATGTCCTCGCGCCTCACGAATCGTTCTCGCGGCTCCTCGATCAGGGCACGAACGACTTCATTGTTCGGCCGAATCTTGCCCAGGCGGCGGAGAATTCGGCGGGCTTCCTGGCAGCGGGCACGGCGAAACAAGTCGCGGGCCTCGGGATCGTCCGCCAGTTGCGTGCGGCCTTGGCCGGTCAAGCCTTGCCACAGATGATAGCAGTCCAGCATCGCCAGTCGGCGGGGAGGCCGAAAATCGTCGCCCGCGCTGCGCACACTGCGGAGGAAGTAATCCCGCGCCGGTCCCCGATAGGCGAAACGCTTTGCGATGCCGCGGACGATCGGGGCGAACAGCTTCGCACTCAGTGCCGAGCACTGTCGATAGTCCAGAACGGACGAAGGATCCACCCACTCGGAGTTGAACGCCTGCTCCGAGAAGTTCCACCATCGCGGGCGGTGGATGCGCGTGCCGAACTCCCGCTCGTATCGCGGCAGTTGCCGGTCGATCGTCGAGCCGGGATAGAAGCGGTACGGGTCAATGGAGAGGAAACCCGTGAGGCCGTCGGTCTCCAGGAAGAGTTTGGCCACGAATTGTGCCGAGGATTCGAGGCTTTCGCGCGTCTCGCCGGGATGGCCGACGATGACGTTTGCCCCCCACGGCAGCCCGATCCCGCCCGACTCCCGGGCGAAGTCGAGGAAGCGGGCGAGGAATTCGTCCGCCCGATGCGTCTTGCCGGTGCGAGCGAGCATCCCCGCGTGGCCCGATTCCAGCCCGAAACCGAGGCCGAAGCCCGCCCGCTGAAAGCGGCCGGCATCGCCGGGGCCGATCAAGTCGATTCGCGAAAGAGTCCAGATCTTACTCAGGCCAAGGTCCAGGCTCGCAAGGCGGTCAAGCATCTCGTGCCGCCACGCCGGGTGCAGGCCGAAAACGGCGTCGGCGATAAACAGCTTGTGGCCGGCCAGCCCTAGCCATCGGTCCAGGGCTTGCAATTCTCGGACCGCCCGGCCCGGAGACCAAGCCCTCCAGGCGGACTCGCCCTTCGAGCGTTCCATGCAGAAGTCGCAGCCGAAGGGGCAGCCGCGGCTGACGGAAAGCGCGATCTGTCCACCGCCGGTCTGGCCGAGGCCGCGATAGCGGTCCAGCAGCGTCCAATCCAGCGGCGGCAGATCGTCCAGGTTGGCCAGAGGTTCCGGCCCCTGCACCGCGCGCGGGAGTCGCTCGCCGTGGGCCGCCGCCTCAACGATCCGGGCCAGCGGCAGTTCGCCTTCGCCGATGATGACGTGATCGAAAGGCGACGGCGCGTCCAGTTCCGATCCCGGCAAGTTGAGAAAGTCTTCCGGCCGGGCGCTGGCGTGATAACCGCCTACGACCAGGACCGCTGCGGGGTTGCGGCGCCGAATTTCGCAAGCGAGGTAGAACGCGGCCAGGTAGTCGAAGGAACTGTAGCACGAGACGCCGACAACCTGGAAGCCGGGGTCGAATACCCGCGCCGGCTGCGGAACGGGCAAAAACTGCTCGTAGTCGAGGTCGAGCAGCTCGACGGCTGCGCCCGTCCGGGCACGAAGATAGGAACCCAGCGCCACCAGATGCGGATCGCCGAAATCGCCCTGCCGCAGCCCGCTGCCGCCCGGAGAAACCAACAACACCCGAACAAGAGCCACGCAAACTCCTTGGCGGTGGTCAAGGAACCGTCAGGCACACTTGGGGTTGCTCGGGCAGCGGCGGCGACAAGCAGGGGACTGGCTCCTCGGGACGGACCGACAGACAGACCCTGGGTTCATCGGGCAACTCCAGCGGTTCCTGCTGCCGCTGGACCCACTTGGTGACGTCCCACGCGCGAGCCTTTTCATCGGCGCCTGCGGAAAAGAGCGTTCGGCCGCCACGGGAGAACTCCACGCAGTTTGCCGAGCCCTTGTGGGCGCGAATGACGGCCAGGGCGCGGCGCGCGGCGACGGACCACAGGCGCAGCGTGCCGTCCTCGCCGCAGGAGGCCAGCGTTCGGCCGTCACGCGAGAAAGTAACGCCGAGGACTTTCTTGGCATGTCCCGTCAGCGTGGCCGTGGCGCGGCCCGACTGAGCATCCCAGAGCTTGATTTCGCCGGCCTGATCTGAACCGCCGCCCGATGCCAGGTATCGTCCGTCCGGTGAGAAGGCAACGGCGAAGATTGGGCTTTGCTGCGCCAGCACGCGCGCTCCGCCGGTCTGCACGTCCCATAGGCGCGCGGTCCCGTCGGCACTGGCCGAGGCGAGCGTCTTGCCGTCCGCCGCGAAGGCCAAGGCCGTGGCGGCAGCGGTATGCCCTTTGAAGTTGTTGCGGACGCGACGGGTCGTAGCGTCCCACAGCAAAACATTTCCGTCGGGACCGCAAGACGCAATGCTCCGCCCGCTCGGCGAGAAGATTGCACAGGTGGTCTTGTCGGCCGTGATCGCCGCCGTGTTGCGCCGGGTTTGAACATCCCAGAGCAAGATCGAATCCTGATTGTTGGAAACCAGCGTTCCGCTCGGCGAGAAACTGACCGACGCAGACGCGGCAGGCGCGCGAAACGACATTTCTCCCAGCTTGCGGCCCGTGCCCGACTCCCAAAGCCGGATCGTGCCGTCGCCGCCGATGGACGCCAGCATGGCGCCGTCCGGCGACACGGCCAGCCCGACGACCGCGGCAGTATGTCCGGAAAACAGCGTTCGCGGCTCGATGGATTCGGTTACGGCGTCGCCGCCTGGCGCAGCCTCGTTTCCAGGAGGAACAACTTTCAGGCAAGGCATCGGCTCAGGAGGCGCAACCGACAAGCAGACCTGGGCCTGTGCGTCCGAAGCGGCTGCTGCAATGCCCGCTCCGGCCAACGCGGACTGGATCAAAAACCGCCGCCGGCTGAGGATCGCTTCGGTATCCTCTTGCTGTCTGCGAGCCTCATCACCATCGAAAGAATCCGGCATGGACATGGCATGGTTCCTTGTTCAGATCGTCCAACCGTTTGCGAAACGAGGATTTGATGCTTTGAACATAATCCAGGTGGGCCGACAAATCAATAGGCGTCGGGTCACAATATCCCTCATGGCAACAATTCCCGAAGCGGTCGCCTGCTACCGCCGTGCGCTGGAACTGGCGCCCGACGCGCCCGAACTGCACAACAATCTGGGCATCGCGCTGAAGGACGAAGGTAAGCTGGACGAGGCCCGGCGAGTATGCAGCGGATGCTGCACCGCACAACGTTGCGTTGAAGAAGGATTGACATGTTTTTCGCATGCCGGTAGAATGATGGAATTGAAGATATGGTGCAAACTCCATTCGTGGGGGGTGACTATGAAATCTCTGGTCCCAGCATGCGGCTTGACAGTGTTCGGCTTGGTCACGATTCTTGGGATCGCCACCTCGGTTCCCGCGGCTGAAATTTATGGCCCACTCCCCTTCGGCGCCCATCAGACCCCGGAGCTTGGGTCTTGTTCATTGTCCGGCGTACTAGAAATGGCGCAGCCAGGGGAACTGGGAAGCGGCAGCACTATCAATCTTTCACCGACAGAACTGACGATCCCATCGGGTGGAACTCTTGCCTCGTTTACAGCGGTGCTAGAAAGCTCGCTGCCAGTGGAATCGGGAAGCGGCAACACCATCAATCTTTCACAGACAGAGCCGATGATCCCCGCGGGTGGGGGTCTTGCCTCGTCCACATCGGTCAACCCCGGAGGACCGATGATTCCATGGGTTAACCCAGGAGGTTCGAAGAAAGGGCATCTTGTCTTCTTCGGCCCGCAGCCATCACCAACGTCTGAAACAAAGACAGCCGCACAAGCGCCAGTCATTTCCACCTTCAGTTCGGGCGGAACCGAGGTAAACGGCGGTAGCTTGGTCCTCAGCGGCGGCCTTGCGGTGAACACTTACCAAGGCGGCACCGTGACTTTGACGGGGGCCAATACGTTCACTGGAGGCACTTCTTTGACCGTTGGCCCCGGCTCCACTTTTGTTTACGATCCATCGCAAGATGCAAGTTACACCGAATCGTCCATATCGAGCCCCGATTTTGAAGCCGGTGGCACTTTTGTTTATGACCCGTCTTATGACCCGTCGCAAGCGCTAAACGGCTCTCTGCTTCAAGCCAACGGTGGCACGATCAGTTCATTGTCTGCCGCAGGCGTGGTAAGTGCGGTGCCCGAGCCCGGCACGTTGGTCTTGCTGCTGATCGCGGCCGCGTCGGCCTGCTTGTTGCGACGTGGCACGTAGGTCGAACTGCCAGCAGAAGGCTCCGTTCGGGGATAAGCACAAGAGAAAGGTGTCATGCCATGAAAGAGCGTTTTTTCTGGAAGGTAATTGCGGTCGGTGTAGTCCTTGGGCTTTTTGCCGTGGCGTATGGGCTTTGCAAGAGCAGCCAAGTGCCGTCGCTTTCGTCGGCGGCCTATGCAGCGGATGCTGCACCGCACAACGTTGCGTTGAAGTTCGAGGACGTGTCGCCTATTCCTAGTGGTCTGGCCGCAGAGGGTCGCGGAACGCATAGTGCCAGTCTTAGTCGAGCAAAGGTCGTCGGTGGGTGGCTGGTAATCTATGACGTATGGAGTGACGGTGCTAAACTTTGTTCCGGGTCAATCACATTTTATCCCGACCCACAACATACCTGGGATGGCGGCGGCTTGAAGTAAGGAAGTTGTGACCGTCCTTTGGAGTGCGGCGACCCGTCGCCGCTTTCCATGTCCGAATCGAAAGCGGCGACAAGTCGCCGCATTCCAAAGGTCACGTGGGATCGTAGTCGATTTTGCGCGGGCCAGTCCCACCTTACAGCCACAAGCAAGCCTCCTCGAATCACGAGACTCGATTACCGGCAGATTGCCGCAGACGCATTGCCGTGCCACAATATCCTGCATGGCCACAATTTCCGAAGCCCTGTCGATTGCGACCCAGCACCATCAAGCCGGCCGACTGCCGGCTGCCGAACAGGTTTGCCGGCGGATCCTCGCCGCCGTGCCGGACCAGCCCGACGCCCTCCATCTGCTTGGCGTGATCGCTTTGCAAGCGGGCCGGCACGACCTTGCCGTCCAGTACATCGGACAGGCCGTGCGCTTACAAGCCGGCGAGGCCCTCTTCCATAACAACCTGGGCGAGGCCTATCGTGCCCTGCGGAAGATTCCCGAAGCGGTCGCCTGCTATCGCCGTGCGCTGGAACTCGCGCCCGACGCGCCCGAACTGCACAACAATCTGGGCATCGCGCTGAAGGACGAAGGCAAGCTGGACGAGGCGGTCGCCTGTTACCGCCGCGCGCTGGCGCTGAAGCCCGACTTTGCCGAGGCCCACAACAACCTGGGCAATGCCTGGAAGGGCCAGGGGAACCTGGACGAGGCGGTGGCCTGCTACCGCCGCGCGCTGCAAGCCAGGCCGGGTTATGCCGAGGCCCACAATAACTTGGGCAATGCCTGGAAGAGCCAAGGGAACCTGGACGAAGCGGCCGCCTCTTACCGCCGCGCGCTGGAACTGAAGCCGGGCTATGCCGAGGCGCACAACAACCTGGGCGTTGCCTGCAAAGAACTGGGCAAGCTCGATGAAGCGGCTGCCTGCTACCGTCGCGCACTGGAACTGAAGCCGGGTTACGCCGACGCCCACTACAACCTGGGCATCGCCTGCAAGGAACAGGGCAAGCTGCACGAGGCGGTTTCCTGCTGCCGCCGCGCGCTGGAGTTGAAGCCGGACTTCGTCGAGGCGCACTACAACCTGGGCGTCGTTTTCTCGGAGCAGGGCAAGCTGGACGAAGCGGCTGCCTGCTATCGCCGCGTACTGGACCTGAAACCGGACTATGCCGAGGTACACGTCAACCTGGGCATCGCGCTGAAGGAACTGGGGAAGTTGGACGAAGCGGTCGCCTGCTGCCGCCGCGCCTTGGAACTGAAGCCGGGCTTTGCCGAGGCCCACAGCAACCTGGGGATTGCTCTCAAGGGCCAGGGCAAGTTCGACGAAGCGGCCGCCTGTTACCGTCGCGCCTTGGAACTCCGGCCGGACTTTGCCGACGCGCACAACAGCCTGGGCAGCCTGCTGGAGGAGACGGGCGATCTGCTAGGGGCGGAGGACTGTTTCCGCGCCGCGCTGCGGCACAATCCCCGCTCCGCCTTCGCCCATCACAAGTTGGCGGAGGTCCTGGGCGGCAGGCTTTCTGAGGCAGACCTGGCCGCGCAGCGCCGCTTGCTCGAGCGGGGTTCTGCCTCCGGCGAGCAAGGGGAGTTGCCGGACGAGCAGCGCTTGTTGTTGCACTTCGGCCTGGCCCAAGTGCTGGACGCGCGGGGCGCGTATGCCGAGGCCGCCGCGCACCTCGAGCGGGCCAATGCCCTGCAACTGGCCGAGTGGCACAAGCGCGGCCAGGAGTACGATGCGGAAGCCTACCAGTCCGTCATCACGCGCATGATCGCAACCTGCACGCCCGATTTCTTCGAGCGCGTCCGCGGCTTCGGGCTGGAGAGCGAATTGCCGGTGTTTGTCGTGGGGCTGCCGCGCTCGGGCACGACGCTCGTCGAGCAGATCCTGGCTAGCCATAGCCGGGTCTTCGGCGCCGGCGAAATCAAGCTGGGCAGCGACACGTTGGCTGCCCTGGGTGACGAAAACGCGGATTTTATCGAAGATCTCGGCCGCTTGGACGGCGAGACCGCCCGCCGCCTCGCGGCGCGGCACCTGGAGCGGCTGCGCGCGTTGCACCCCGCCGCCCTGCGCATCGTGGACAAAATGCCGGAGAATTACTTGTTTCTCGGCCCCTTGGCAATCCTCTTTCCGCGGGCGAAATTCATCCACTGCCGCCGCGACTTGCGCGACGTGGCCGTCTCCTGCTGGATGACGCATTTTCGCGAGATCCGCTGGGCCAACGACCAGCAGCACCTCGCCTCAAGATTTCACGAGTACCGGCGGATGATGGAACATTGGCGAAAGGTCCTGCCGGTGCCCCTCTTGGAAGTGGATTACGAGGAGACCGTGACGGATCTGGAAGGCGTAGCCCGCCGGCTCCTGGCCTGGTGCGGCCTGGATTGGGAGCCGCAGTGCCTGGAGTTCCACCGGGCGAAGCGGACGGTCAGCACGGCTAGTGCCGTCCAGGTACGGCGGCCCGTCTTCGGCACGTCGGCGGGCAGGTGGAAGCACTACGAACAGGCCCTGGGACCGCTGTTCGAGAAGTTGAAGGGAAGTTAAAATACTCCTTATGGCCCCGACCCCACCGAGAAACCGACTATGAACCCCGCCCAGCGAATTGCCGCATGGATGCCGGTGTTATTGCTCGTTCTGGCGGTTGCAGGTTGCTCGGGCAATCCGCGCGCCATCGAACAGATCAAGAAATTGGGCGGCTTTGCCACCGTTGATAAAGAGAGTCCAGACCATGCCGTGATTGCCGTGGACCTGAAGCAAGTCGATCTGCTCGATGCGGACCTGGAGTGTCTCGAAGGATTGACGAAAGTCCAATCGCTGAACTTGACGCGAACGGCCACCTCCGACGAAGGCTTGGAGCATCTCGCAGGGCTGGTGCAACTGGAGATACTGAGCCTGAGACAAACCAAGGTGACTGACTTGGCCTCCATTCGACGGTTAACGCGATTGGAAGACTTGAACCTGTGGGGGACCCGCGTCACGAACGGCGGCCTTGCGCCGGTCGCGGGGATGTCCCGGCTCCGCTCGCTTAACCTGAGCAATTGCCCACTCGTTACCAACGCGGGACTGGAGTATGTCCAAGGACTGGTGCAACTCACGAGTCTGTGCCTCGGTTACACGCAGGCTACGGACGACGGCTTGACGCGCCTTCACGGTTTGACAAGGCTCCAATCGCTGGAACTTGAGGGGACCAAGATCAGTGACGCCGGGCTGATTCACCTCCAAGGACTGACCGATCTGCAATCGCTTTACCTGTACAAGACTGGGATCACCGACGCGGGGTTGGAGCACCTCAAGGGGTTGGCCAAACTGCAGACGCTGGACCTCGTGAAGACCAAGGTCAGCGATGCCGGCGTGAAAAGACTCCAGCAAGCTCTGCCCCACTGCCGTATCGAGCATTGAGCCGCGGCACCTCCTTCATGGCAACGATTTCCGAAGCACTGGCGATTGCAATCCAGCACCACCAAGCCGGTCGGCTGCAAGCGGCCGAGCAAATCTATCGGCAGATCCTCGCTGCCGCGCCCGACCAGCCCGACACGATCCATCTTCTGGGCGTGATGTCGCACGAGGCGGGCAGGCACGACGCCGCCATTGGGCAGATTAGCCGGGCTATCGCCTTGAAAGAGGGCGAGCCGATCTTCCACAACAACTTGGGCGAGGCGTATCGCGCGGTGCGGAAAATTCCCGAAGCGATCGCCTGTTACCGCCGCGCGCTGGAACTCAAGCCCGACTATGCCGAGGCGCACTGCAATCTGGGCGCTGTCCTCAAGCAGCAGGGAGATACCGTCGAAGCGATCGCCTGTTGCCGCCGCGCGCTGGAACTGCACCCCGATTTTGCCGAGGCCCGCAACAATCTGGGCACCGCCCTCAAGGAGCAAGGGAATCTCGATGACGCGGTCGCCTGCTATCGCCGTGCCCTGGAGTTGAAGCCCGACTATGCCGAGGCGCATAACAACCTGGGTGTCGCCCTCAGGGAGCAGGGAAGACTGGACGATGCGGTTGCCTGCTACTGCCGCGCAGTGGAATTGAATCCGAACTGTGCCGAGACGCACGATAACCTGGGCGTTGCCCTGAGGGAGCAAGGCAGACCGGACGAGGCGATCGCCTGCCACCGCCGGGCGCTGCAACTGAACCCGAACGGGGCCGCCCCACACGTCAACCTGGGCACGGCCCTGAAAGAGCGGGGCAACTTGCGCGAAGCGGCTGCCTGCTTTCGCCGCGCTGTGCAACTGAAACCGGACTTCGCCGAGGCCCACGTTGACCTGGGCAATGCCTTGAAGGAACAGGGAAACCTCGACGAAGCGATCGCCTGCTACCGCCGTGCCACGGAATCGAAGCCGGACTATGCCTTGGCCCACGGCAACCTGGGCGCAATTTTCATGGAACAGGGCAAGCTGCCGCAGGCTATTGCCTGCTTCCGCCGTGCCCTGGAGCTGAAACCGGACAATGCCGCGGCACATTACAACCTGGGCGGCGCGTTCAAGGAACAGGACCGCCTGGACGAAGCGGCTGCCTGTTATCGCCGTGTACTGGAAATAAGGCCGGATTACGCCGAGGCCCACAGCAACCTGGGTTCCGTCTGCAAGGACCAAGGGAAACTGGAGGAAGCGATCGCCTGCTACCGTCGGGCCGTGGAACTGAAGCCGGACCGTGCCGAGTTGCACAGCAACCTGCTCTATGCCCTGATGTTCTCTCCCGGTTACGACCGCCAGGCGCTCTACGCGGAACACCGGCGCTGGGGTCAAGACCATGCCCGGCCCTTGGCAAAGGCCATGCCGCCGCATGCCAACGATCGTTCCGCCGCTCGCCGCTTGCGGATCGGTTATGTCTCGCCCGACATTCGCCTGCACCCCGTGGGGCGGTTCCTGCTGCCGCTGCTGGAATCGCATGACCACGAAGGCTTTGAGATCTTTTGCTACGCTTCCGTGCAGCCGGCGGATGCCGTGACCGAGCGTTGCCGCGCGCATGCCGACGTGTGGCGGGACGTGTCGAGCCTCTCCGACGAGGAACTGGCACGCGCCGTCCGCCGGGACAAGATCGACATCCTCGTGGACCTGACGATGCACATGGCCAAGAACCGCCTCCTGGTCTTTGCCCGCAAGCCGGCGCCCGTGCAGGCAACCTACCTGGCCTACTGCGGCACGACAGGGCTTAGCGCGATGGACTATCGCTTGACCGATCCGCACCTCGACCCGCCGGGCGAGAACGAGCGGTTCTACTGCGAGCAGTCGGTCCGCCTGCCCGAGACCTACTGGTGCTATCGGCCGACGATCGCGACGCCGCCGATCGTCGCTCCGCCGGCCTTGGCGGCGGGGCATGTGACCTTCGGCTCCTTGAACAATTTCTGCAAGGTGACCCCGCCCGTGCTCGCCGCCTGGGGCCGGTTGCTGCAAGCGGTTCCCGCCGCGCGGTTGCTCCTGCACGCCCGCGCCGGCAGTCATCGCGACCGCGTTTGGGGATTCTTCTCCGAGCAAGGCATATCGGCCGACCGCGTGGAATTTGTGGATATCAAGCCCATGACGGAATACTTCGGCACGTACCAGCGGATCGACGTGGCCCTGGACCCATTCCCCTTCGGCGGCGGCACCACGACCTGCGACGCCTTGTGGATGGGCGTGCCGGTGGTGAGCCTGGTAGGGCAGACAGCAGTGGGCCGTGGCGGACTGAGTATTCTGACCAACGTAGGGCTGCCGGAATTGGCGGCCCGCAGCCCTGAACAGTACGTACAAATCGCGGCGGAATTGGCAGGCGATTTATCCCGCTTGAGCGATCTGCGAGCTACCCTGCGGGAGCGTATGCAAAGTTCTCCGCTGATGAATTCGGCGCGTTTCGCCCGGCACGTCGAGGCGGCCTATCGCCAGATGTGGAGGCAGTGGTGCATGAAGGAGAGATGAGGTTGCTAGTCTCTGTTGCCGGGGTCATAATAGGGTTGATGATGGAATCGTATACCGCCGGCATGGAAGATTGGCACGTAGGTCAGGCTTTCCAGCCTGACATGCCTGTTCCGTCAGGCTGGAAAGCCTGACCTACTTTCGTGCCGGGATAATATATTGCACGGACAATGAATCGGTGAAGATTGTAAGACATTCGAAAGATGGACGGCGTGACGATCGTTCGCCCTCGCTCAACCGAGCTTGGCAATTCTCGCTCCTGTTCCTCTTCGTGCTGACCACGATCTGTGCGGTGCTGCTGAGTTTCTTCAGCGTTCTCCGCAGCTTTCCGCTGCAAACCCTGATTATGACCACGCTGATCATCGTCACCGTGATCGGCCTCGTGTTCTTCATCGGCGAACTGGTGCTTATCGGCTGGGTGGTCGATTTCCTTTCCGTGCTGGGCAGGCCGAAATCCAAGGCCCAGCCGATCCCGCTGGAGTACGAGCAAGTTGGGGACATGATCGTCGTCACGCTCCGCGACAACATCTGCACCGCCAAGCAGTGCCAAGCGGTGCAGAAGCAACTGAAATGTCTGGTCGACGAGCAGCACTGCGATTTCGTTCTCGATTTCTTTCATGCCGGGCGGATCTCCCGCAACTTTCGCGGGGTGATGGTCCAGTTGATGAAGGCGGCGCGGCGGGAGGCGGCACGGCGGAGCACCGTCGCCTTGCACGAGGGCGATGCCTTCGGAGTTTTCGACGACCGGCAGTCGGCGGTCCAAGAAATGTCGCGCCGCGGCGAGCATGGCTGGGTCGTTCTCTGTTCGGTCCCCGTGGGAACGCGGGCCGTCTTCGGCTAAGGGGCAACCGACAGATTACTTCCAGATTTGGGTGGCATGCCTTAAGCCTTCTAGGCTAGGCATGTTTGCCTCCGACATGCCTAGCCTAGAAGGCTTAAGGCATGCCACCCTCGCAGAAATGCGGAAGCTATTTATTGTTCGGTCCTGACGTTCACTTCAGCAGCGTGGCCCGGCCCCATGCGCCGCGGTCCTTGGAATTGCGGGCGTTGCCGTTGAAAACAAGTTGGCGGATGCGCCCGTTGCCCGTCTCGCTGTCGTCCACGGCGATGTCGAAGAGAAGCTCCTGGTTCTCTTGCGGCTTGAAGCCCAGGGCTGCAAAGGGGATCGCCGCTTCCAGCGTATAGCCCTTGCCGTCGAGACTGGGCAGCACGAGGCTGCGGGCCGTGAACTGCTTGGGCGAGTTGCCAATATAGACGTTCGCCTCGCCCGACTTCGCCCCGCGAATAAGCACCTGGCGGTCGGAATACTTCAGCGGGCCGCCCTCGCCCAGGTCCTCGTGCCCGATGAACAACTCGACGGCGTCGCCGTTCCAGATGTTTTCGGGCTTTTGCGAATTCTTCATCGGTGTGGGATCGGAGACTTCGATAAACAAATACAGGTTCGCGTCGTCCCAGGCCAGGCGGAAGGTGGCCTCAAAATCCTTGGCGTCGCCGCCCTGCACGAGTCCGTCGGCGCCGATCCGCAGCGCGGGCACGGAAGGCCAGCGGGCGCGGGAACCGTCCAGCGTGAACTGGTTGACCATGCGGGAAATCGCCACGTGCTTGGCCGCGCCGGCCCGCCGGGCGGCAAACCGCGGGTCGTTCAGGGCAAAGGGCGGCCGAGCGCCGAGAATCACGTCGTAGATCGTGAAGTTCGTCTTCATGACTTCGGCCAGGAAGTCCTTATACGGGCGGTCGGCCACATTGACCAGGCCCGTGTTGGCCGCCTCGCCGTTGAACCCTTCGAAGAAACGGCCCGTGCAGGCCTGATCCAGGGCCAGGAACCACTGAATGCCCACGACATAGCCCGTGGCCGCCGACTGCTCGACGTAGTTGCGATAGGCCAGACCGCGTTCCCTCTGGCTGTTCACCTTGTTGCCGCCCTGGAGTCCCTGGTCGGTGACGGCGTAATAGAACTCCGAGAAGAGCAAGGGCTTCTTGGCCCAGCCGTGGATGCGATCGAGAAACGCCTTGTCGATGCCGTAGGTATAGTAGTTGACCGAGACCACGTCAATATACTTGGCCGCTGTGGTGACCAGGACTTCCGAATTGGCCGTGCCGGGCATCCAGCGGTCGCCGATCAGCAGGTGGTGTGGATCGTGCTTCCGCAGCGCCGTATCGACGAGCGCGTAGCGGGCCTCCAGGAAGAGGCGGAAGAAGGCGGCCATGTCGTCGGCGGCGGGCCGCGTGGCCACCGTCAACGGCTGTTCGGCCGCCGCGTCGAACGAGGCAAACGCGCAGTTCCAAGCGGCATTGAAGGCCGCCACGGTCGCATACTTCTTCTTCAAAAGCGCGATCAGCCGGGCCTTCGACGGGCACTGCGACGCGCGGAGCGTGGGCACCACCTTAGGCACGTCTTCCAGCAGCGGTTCGTTGCTGATGAAATAGCCAATTAGCAGCGGATCGTTGGCCCTGGGCGCTACCGACTGGGCGTAGGCCGTGTCGAAGCGGGCCTTCAGACCCGGCGCAAAGGGGTCCCAGACCGAGCCTAGGCTCCCCAGTTGCGGGGCCGGCACGGGCACGAACGCCACGTAGGGGAAACGCTTTCGGTTGGTGACGGGCGGCACGGCGTTGAAGGCACCCGCCGAATTGAAGCCCCAGACCCGCAGCCGATCGATCCAACGGCCGAAATAGCTGTCCAGATCGTAGGGCTGGCCGTATTTGCGGATCGTGTTGGCCAGGTAGAACGATACAATGCCCGAGTCGCCTTCGCGGCGGGCCGAAAGGAACGCTTCCTCGCTGCTGGGAAGCCATTCGTAGATCGATTCCCGCCCGCGGACCGTCGTGTAATCGTCGCAAGGACTGATGCCGCACATGCCAAGCTGGAAGAAGGCGTTGCCGTCGGGCGTGACCAGCACGTCGGCCGATCGCTGCGCCGCCCCCGCGCCGCCTGCTTTGGTAATCTGGCCCAAGTGGAAGTAGCCGGTCCTCTTCAGGCCATACTTCTCGCCGGAGCCTGGCAGGCCGCCGTACGGATCGCTGGCGGGCGTATCGAGCGAGGCCAGCCACTTGCGCTCCTGCGCGGCGTCGCGGCCGAGTTCCGCGTCGGCCTTCACCTTCGTGGGAAAGTCGGCTTTCACCAGTTGGCCGAAGCGATCGACCATCGGCCGAACCTGCCCGGCCGCGCCCGCCCGATCGATCTTGACGACGAACTCCGGATTGCGGTTGCCTTCGGGCACGGGGCTGGCGAACCACCAGTCGTAAATGCTCCAGTGCCACTCGCGATTGTCTTGAAGCTGCTGGAACGAATAAGGCGGAATGACGATGGAGAAGCCGGGACCCGTGGGGTGTATGATTTCCAGCCGGTCGGCATTGCCCTGGTAAAGAAACGGCTTGGCCGGTTTTTCGGTCGGGAACGTCTGCGCGGCGGCCCCGCCGATGGAATAGGTCCCGCTGCCGGCGAAATTGATGGGGATCAACATCTCCATGCGGACCTGCTTCACCTCGGCGGGCAGATCGGAGAAGGCGATCCGTAGCGTGGTTCCATCGAGCCGCACTCGGCCTTTGCCGCCGGCGGCATAGACCAGGGTGACGCCGTCCGCATCCTTGCCGATCCGTACGGGTGAAGTTCGCTTCTCGCCGCCCGTGACCAAGGCCGGGTACGCCAGCGAAAAAGTGCCGGCGGTACTGGCCGAGATGGAGATTTCCTTGTCGCCAAGCTGTACGGCCAGCGGCGCGCTCTGGGCGGCAGCTACGTTGGCGGCGGGAGCAGTTTTGGCCGGGGGCGCGTTGGGCGCGGCGATGCGAATGGTGTCAAGCGTGAATTGCCCCCCCTTACCGACATCCACGACGATGCCGTGTTGCGTGAGCGTCGTGGTAAGTCCAAAGGCGGACGGTGCAAAGGTGAGGACGAGGGCAAGGACTGCGGCGGAATACAAGCGGGACATGCTCGTACTTTACAGGTGGGATTATTGCAATGGGGACAAGCAAATAATCCTACCAGAACCACCCATTTTTGCAATCCTCAACTGACCGTCTTGTTGCGCGAGCGCCGCCGCGTGGGTCGGTGGGCGCTCCATTCCTTGGTGAGGGTCTCAAAAACCTCGGGCGATTCGTAGCGAATGACGTCTTTGCCTTCGGGGATGGGGCCGATCAGCCCACGGAATACGGGCAGCCCGCGGAGGTTGAGGTTGGTGCTGCAATCATCGACGCCGACTTGGGAGTGGCGTTTGAGGAGGGCCTCGGCCGAATCGTAGTCGCGAATGCGAATTTCGCCGTCGGCGCCTCTTGTCACAATACGAAAAGTGCCTTGGTTCATCGTGTCTGTCCTTCAGTGGGTGCCGATCCATGGCGGTTAGTCTCATCCGGTATTTGGCAAGTATCGGCATCCTCCCCGGCCGCTGCCAAAACAAAGTCTTTCGCGCGCCACAAGGGAATCAATCGCAAGAACCGGCAGATTGGGCAATTGAGCACCCACGGAATTGCTCGGCATCATCGCTTTAGGGCGCAGGTCTGGAAAAAAACAGTTTCCTAGTTAAATCGGTGGGCAGACCTTGCCGCCGCCGAAAATGTCCTATAAATTAGGAGGCATGCTCGGAGGGTAAGCGAACGGCTAGCGGTCTGACTCGAAATCAGATGCCCCGCAAGGGGTTGTGGGTTCGAATCCCATGCCCTCCGCTGTTAAAGCCTTGCGTATCAATAAGTTACGCAAGGCTTTTTCGTTGCCGTTTGAACCACTAGAAAGAGCGGCAAATCGCCGTGCTACGTCGGTGCTACGGTCGCGAGATTTTCTGTAGCACGTTGGACACTTGCCGAAAACGCCCGGGAAGGAGTCGTTATGCTGGACCAAATCTTGGCGCCCTTGGAAAAGGGCGATTTCTTGGATGTACTTTGCACGCTGGCCCCGATGATGCAAGGGCTCTTGGCTCGGGATGAGCCTTTGCGTGGCGAGCAACTCGCCGCCATGCGGGAATGGAAGGCGGATCGCGCCCGGAGACGCGACGCGTTTGGTCCTCAATAGCCCTGCCAAGAAACGCCACGGGGCCGGATTTCTCCAGCCCCTATCGGTTCAATACGTGGCATCGTGTCGGCAATTTCGGCCGGTCGGGTTATTCGCCCATGTTGGCATTGCCATCGGCCGCTTCCTTCAGGTTTGCCGCAATGCTGTCGGCCTGCGTCGCAATTTCTCCAAGATCGTCTACGGTCGGGAAGTCATCGGAGTTCCATGCCCCGGTAGCTTGCATCAAACCGGTGCCGATCATTTCGGCCGGGTGAGCGATCTCGTTCAGATCGTCTACGGTCGGGAAGTCGTCAGAGTTCCATGCCCCGATAGCTTGCATCAAACCGGTGCCGATCATTTCGGCCGGGTGAGCGATCTCGTTCAGATCGTCTACGGTCGGGAAGTCGTCAGAGTTGTAAGCCTCCCTGGCCTGCTCCAGGCTTCCGGCGATGCTGCCGGCCACATTACTCAGGTCGATCAGTTCATCCTCGCTGACCACTTCTGCCCATAGGATCTTGATCCGCTCAAGCTTGGAAATCAGCTCATCGGCCAACCCATTCGCGCGCAACAATTCAGCGGTAGTCATTAAGACACCTTTCCAGAAAAGAAACAAGATAGACATGGCGCAGCCCACAATAGGCGCGCATCATTACCGCTGGAAGCCACAGTAGGATATGCGAATATTTCAGGGCCTCGCAATTGAGCCCTATCCCCGCCGACGGCGGCTTTGGTGTGCCATGCCATAGAATTGGCTTCCAGGCAGAAAGTATAATAAACTCTCGACCAAGGAAAAGCAACCCCTCGGGTCGGTTTCTTATTCGTTGGAGGTCAACTCCAACCGGAAACGGCCTATAATTTGCCACTCCCTGCCACCGGCCTCCGTTCGTGCAGATGGCCGCTGGCTGTTTCCCCCTGATCCGCAGATGGCCGCTGATCGGGCCACCGCTGGCGGAAGGCCCTGGCGCTGCCATACCCTTCTGCATCGACTCGGGTGGTGGCTGGGGGAAACCAGAACCAAGAGGTTCGGCCATGACGCTCAACCTTGAATCTGTGACTTGGCGCGAAGCCTGGACTCGCATGAAGCGGTGCGAAGAGGCGGTGAAGCAACTCAATGATCGCTCGGCGCGCGCGGCCTGGGCTTGGTGGAAGAAAGAGTGCGTTCGGCCGGACTGGCTCGATTGCCTGCCGACCGCTACCGCACTCCATCGATCACCACGGCCACCGGCCACTGGACTTTCATGTCGGGCCGGGCCGAGTCCGATGTGGCGATCTCGGCGGAGACATACTCTGACTTTGGGGGCCTGCCCCTGTCAAGAAACGCCACAAGGCCAGATTTCTCCAGCCCTTTGGCGATTCAGTAAGACATGACCTATTTCATCTATCGGCATGACATGGCAGGCGGCTCAACTGAGAATTGGCCCCCAGGAATCTTCCACAGATTGCTTACACTCCTATGGCGGCAGAGTTGTCGCCGTCGCCGTTGATCTCCAGAATCGCGTCACCGCGTTGCACCCGCGACCCTGGCTTGCTACGCTGGCATCCATTGGCAGGCGCATGTAGGCAAGTTGGAGTCGGGCGGTGGGGCGAGAATGAACCAGACGCACCAAATACCTTTTGGCAACCGTGCCAGCAATTGCATTGCTTGCGGGAAAGATCCTGGGCTTCGCTACTGGCTTTCCGAGGGCAACATGCTATGCTGGCCGTGTTGGGAACGTGTTGAACATCTCGACCACAAGGCCGCGGACGTAATCGCGGCCTGTCTTGCGTTTCGCTGCGGTGAAGTGGAATCGCTTTCTGGCCCTGAGCACGATGTCCTTGTGGCACTTGGTTTCCTGGCTGCGGAGTGCTAGCGGGCGGCCCTTTATGGGGATTGTCCCTTCGCCCCATCCCTGCCGCGTCCGGGGCCTCGGGCACAGATCGGGCATTGAACCAGATCGGCCCTCTAATCGGGTCCTACGCGTTGGCTTTCCTGGAATAACGACTGAGGACTGGTGGCGCGACGGCAGATGGCAAGAAAACCTCGGCCACTCAGAGGCCAATTCACCACGCCTGAGTTAGTCGGATATGACAATCATGGGGGATGGCGGGGGATTTCCTTGCGCGCGGCGGTGCCCCACCGCCGCGCGCAAGAAGTCGCGAAATGCTTCGGTTGGGATACTGACCCCCCTTGTTGCAGATGGGGCGTGCGTGTGGTAACCTGGAATGCGCTGACGTGGTTTTCGACCCGCTCAACAGCCAATTACGCCCTCCTGATTGTAACCGGTAGGGACAGAAAAATGCCTGCCAAACCCAAACTCCCGGGTCCCCAAACGGCGATGGGAACGCGAGGTTATTTCTCGCCCGAGGAGGAAGAACTGCAGCGCAAGCGAGGAGAACTCGAAACCCTCCAGTCCCAGCTTGCCGAGTCCGAATTGGAGTTGGCAACTCTTCGTTCCGAACTCGTCGGCTTTGAGCGGCGATACCTGGAAGTCGTCGGCAGTCGCTACGCTGAGCTTGATCGGCTGGAAGCCCGGATTGCGGAATCCTTTGCCCGCAGCCGTCCGGCAGACCCGGCCGCGCGCCAGAAAGCCCAGTCCGCCGGCGCACGCGCCGATGAATCGGCAGAAGTAATGGGCAACGTTGGCCGAGAACCTTCCGGCCCGGCCTTCGCGCCCACAGAGGAACTCAGGGCACTGTATCGCCAGGCGGCCAAGGAACTGCACCCGGACTTGACGACCGACCAGGAGGAGAGGGCACGGCGCCAGAAGGCAATGGCGGAAGTCAACAAGGCATTCGAGGAGGGCGACGAGGAGCGAATCCGTGAGATTCTCACCGAGTGGCGGTCATCCCCGGAGCAGGTCCACGGGGACGATACGGCGGCGCAGTTGGTGCGCACGATTCGGCAAATCGCCCAGGTCCACAAACGCCTTGAGGCAATCAAGGCCGAGACCGAAGCCCTTGCGCAGGGTGAACTCCACCGCCTGATGAAACAGGTCCAAGAGGCCGCAACTCGTAAGCAAGACTTGCTCGCCGAAATCGCAGGGCGACTCGATGCCCAAATTGAACAGGCCCGGACACGGCTCAAAGAGGTTTCCAAGGCGGGGGCACATCAATGAGCGCCGATTCCGAGTCAACGTCGCGCAGTCTGTCGGTTCGCCGCGGCGAGTCCGTCGCTCTACGGCAAAACCCGCTGGTAGGCCGCGGGTTGAAAGAAATTGCCCAGTTCGCCGACAGGGCACGCGCAAAGGAACTCTTCGACCTCGGCAAAGCGTGCTACGACAGCGGAGACTACGACCAAGCCATCGCCGACTACACCGAGGCCATTCGGCTCGATCCGGCTTTCTCGGAGGCGTACTCTGACCGGGCCGCCGCCTACGAGTCGATTGAAGCATACGAGCAAGCAATCGCCGACTACACCGAAGTGATTCGGCTCGACCCGAATGATGCCAGCGCGTACTGGTTCCGAGGATGCACTTACCATAGCCAAGCTTACCACGAGCGCGACAATGCCTGTACCACCGGCTACTATGACAAAGCCATCGCAGACTTTACCGAGGCGCTCCGGATCAACCCAAAGTATGCCCAGGCGCTGGAGTACCGCGGCGGGTCGCACAGAGACAAGGGCGAGTACGACAAGGCCATCGCGAACTACACGGAGGCGATCCGGCTCAATCCAAACGATTCCAACGCGTATCGCGGCCGCGCCGACATCTGGCACGAAATGGGACACCGTGACGAGGCCCTCGCTGACTACACCGCGGCCATCCGGGTCAGTCCTATCAGTCCCACGTACAAGGACCGCGGCGACTTCTATCAAAGAACAGAAAACTACGACAAGGCCATCGCCGACTTCACCGAGGCGATCCGGCTTGCCCCCTCTTTTGAACCGAAGGGTTTCATCTGCGTGTGCCAGCCGACGTACTGCGCTCGTGCCGATGCATACGCGGCCAAGCGGGACTATGACCGAGCCATCGCCGACTACACGGAGGTGATCCGGCTCAATCCAAAGTATGCCCGGGCGTACAACTCCCGCGGCCGCGCCTACTACGCCAAGGGCGACTGCAACCGGGCCATCGCCGACTACACTATGGCCATCAGGCTCAACCCGGAGGATGCCACGGCGTACAACGGCCGGGGCAACGCCTATGAAGGAAAAGGCGACAAGGCTAAAGCGCAAGAGGACTTTGCCCAAGCGGAAAGGCTCGGTTGCCCATGAACGCAGACCCGAAACCAGGGCCGCGTGGTCTTTCGATTCCCCAAGGGCAATCCGTGGCTCCCCGCGGGAACTCCTTGGTCAGTCGTGGGTTGCGGGACATTGCCCAGCTTAGCAATAGAGCACGTGCCGAGGAAATGCTGCGGCGCGCCAGGGATCTCTACGACAATGGTGACTGTGACGAGGCGATTGCGGCCTACACGGAAGTGATCCGGCTATGGCCGGAGATTTCCGAGGCGTGCTGCTACCGTGGCAAGCTCCATGGGGCGAAGGGCGAGTACGGCAGGGCCATTGCGGACTTCACCGAGGCCATTCGCCTTGGCGCGACATGCGGTGCGGCGTACTACGGTCGTGCCCGCGCCCACGATCGTACGCACGACTTCGAAAATGCGATCGTAGACTACACCGAGACCCTGCGGCTTGAGCCGAAATATGCCTTCCTGTGCTTATATCATCGCGGCTGGGCCTACGGGGTGAAACGTGACTTCGAGAGGGCCGTTGATGATTTCACCGAACTCATACGACTGGCGCCAAAATGTGCTTGGGCGTACAATGTTCGGGGCTGGGCGTACGAGCACAAGGACGACTGGGACAAGGCGGACTTGGACCGCGGTGAAGCCAAGAGGCTCAAAGCAGAGGCCGAGCTTTCGCGCCGAGGGCGACGCGGGCGCGGGGCGGCGTCGGGGCACCAGGGATAGCACATGGGAGGTTGGCAGATGGCGTGTCAAGTCCTGTACCACTACTGTTCGCTCAAGGCATTTCTCGGCATCGTGCAGAGCAGGGAAATACGGCTTACGAACATCTTCAGCATGAATGACTCCGCGGAGCACTACTGGCTGCGAAGGGTCGCACGCCGCCTGGCACGGCAGACGGGAGAGAACAAGAACCTGCGAAGCTTAGCATCGAAGCTTTTCCCGAAGGATGAGGCAACGGAGTTATACTGCTGTTGCTTTTCGGAGATGGACGACTCATTGGCGCAGTGGCGGGCGTACGCTGACGATGGCCGCGGGGTCGCGATTGGATTCGACCGCGGGTTCTTGGGCTCCCTCTACAAAAAGTACCGCGGGCTCTTCCTGCGAACGGTCGTCTACGACCCGAAAAAGCAGGAAGAAATCGTGGAAGAGATCATCACGCAAACTAGGAACGACCACGACCCGCCGCCAGCCGGGTTGCCCGGGGAACTCACGGAAGACTTGCCCGCGACTGTCGCAAAGGTCAGCCTGTGGCTTTACGCGGCCTGGTGCAAGAATCCGGCTTTTCACGAAGAGCGGGAGTCCAGGCTTGTCTACAATCCGAAAGTCGACCAATCGACGGCGATTGGCCAACGGCGGTATCGTTCAACCCGTGGGAAGATTGTGCCCTATTACGCTCTACCGCTCACGGCGGACGACGGGGTAACGGTGATCCGCGAGATAATGTTCGGCCCCAAGAACGCGCACAAGCACAACGAGGCCGTCGCGCGCAGATTGCTATCAGACAAAGGCTATTACGCCAGCAGGATCAGTTTCCGGGTGTCCGAGGCCACCTACACATAGCGCTCGGACCTTCTAACCGCCCGGATGCTCACTCGTAAAGCCAATCCGCCACGCGCAACTTGGGGATGCGCGCGAAGTCGCGCAGATTCGCCGAGAGCAGCAAGGTGTCGTTGACGAGAGCCAATGCCGCGACGTTCAGATCCTGCGGATACTCGCTTTGCGAGCCGAACGAACTTGTCAGCGGCGCGCTTTTCGATGTGAGACAGCCGTGCGACCATCCCTGGTGTCGTGTGCTGCGTCTCGTCCAGCACTTTGGCCGGCTGGTCACAATAGATGCCGACAACCGTGCCTTGGCGGGTGTGGATGAGTTAGTCGCGGCGCGATTTGTCCGCCTTGCGAGCATGGAGTTCATCGTTTGCGAAATAAAGCCTTAACGAAAGCGGTCAGCTTGTCGAGTTGGCCGAGGGCCATCGCCACGATAGCAAGGATTCCGATGATGATAATGACCAAGTTCCCGTCGATATGTTCCATTGGAGGACTCTGTCGGTTGGGTTGAAAACCCTTGCAAATCGCCTTCCTGGGAAAATCCGAGAAAAACCTGACTGGTTCGCTAGGGCTTTTGGGCTAGAACCCACGCTCTTCACTGCAAGCGAGAGCGGGGTTCTCCGTTGCCCCGTACTCTAGCACACTGCCGTCGGAGTTTTTGCCAATAAGGCTTTGCCGTCCGCCGCCTCTGTGCCTGAACGACACGGGTGGGCTGAAGCCAGCGCAACACGTTACACGCCATTTTTTGCCTGCCACGACTCGGCAGCTCGCTCGGCCGACCAGTCGGCGGCGCAGCGGCACGCCCCCCAGCGCCCGGCCCGGCGGGTCTGGTAGGCCAAATGGCTCGAAGGCCTCGCCGGGCTCTTTTTTCATGGGTTCGTAACCCGCGTCGGTCACCCCCACTCCTCAGGCAAGCGGCAGGGTCGGTGCCAAAAAGTCAGGAAACCTCCGGTTTTTCTTGACCGACAGGCAATTTGACACTCGCGCCAAACCTCCACGGGACAATATCAGGGCTGACCCGCCTCCATGCCATCTTGGACGGCATACTCGTACCGAGGGTGGGCAACGGTTGCGCACTCCTCCGCAAGCAAAAGTCGCTGTTCAACGAAAGTCGGCCGGCGCCCTTCGGGGGTGCGCAACGGCTGCGCACTCGGGCACATCAAATACAGTGACTTCCGCCGCTTGGCGTGCTATCCTGCTGATAGCGAAAGGGCTTACCCATGAAGTTCCACGAATACAAGACGCTTTGGGAAGAAGTCCGGGGCCGGCTCCCACGGCACGCCACCGAGGAGAAGTTCTACGACGTGGCCATGGCGGGCGGTGCCCGGACTGGCAACGGCCTAATCTTGGCCGAGGGCATCTGGAAGCATCTCCGCCGCCCGTACTACCAGGTCTACCCGGCGATCATTCCGGCCCTGCTAAACCTTCGGCTCGACATTCAGACAAGTCTGATTCATACGCCCATGCCGGCCTTGGTGGTTCGCCTGCCGGCCGACAAGCCGATCGACGAACTGCCCGGCGTGCAGACCGCCCTCATGTGCCAAGACGGTCTCGGCGAAGATTTGCGGTTGTGGGTGAACTTTATGCGCCCCACGGGTTTGGCCAACATGCACATCACGCTGGGCTGCGAGCCGGGCAAGACCCTGGAACAGTCGTTCCAAGAGTCGGCGGCCAACACGCAGAACTACGTCATAAGCGGCAATTTCTATTCGGAAGAGTACCTGCCGATGGTGCTGAACAGCATGCGGCTCTGCGCGATGCTCTGCCTGCTCGCCGACGATCCCGACGCGATTACGCCGGATGTCCTGGCGGATGACCGCCAGAAGTACGAGGCCAGCGGCGACCAGAAGTACGTCGATCGGGCGCACCGCCGCGGCAAGGTGGGCTGGAACGTGGGCCAGCAGATCGAGGTCATGCCCCACTACCGCCGCCCTCACCCGGCATTGGTCTGGACAGGACACGGCCGGGCAGTGCCGCGGATCGTCATGCGCAAAGGCAGCGTCGTGCATCGGGACGTGCTGGCGCGGGTGCCGACCGGGTTTGAGGGTGAGCCAGATGTTGGAGCGGCCGACATTCGAGGTAATCCATGAAACTCGTCTGGCCGACCGACATCCACTTGGATCATGCCAGCGAATCGGCACGGTGGGAGCGATGCCCATCGGTCGAGTCGCCCTTGGGCGTCACCTGCCTCAATCGATGTGGCGGGCTCGCTCCAGATTGCCATGCGTGTTGCGTCCCGCCTTCCAGACAACCATCCCGAGGTGCTCCAATCGCTGCCGATTGCGGCGGCACGGGCTACGGGGCCGGATCGTGCATCTGAAGGTTCATTTTGCTGCTAGGCTCCGCACCCTGTATTTATTCCCCGTTTTTCGGGTCGAATTAGTTCTCAGGCAAGGCTAACCCACGTTGTTGCCGTCATGTCGGGCGACACGATACAATCGACTTTGTGCTCGTATCAACAGCCAGAAGTGCGCCTGATGGTAGGTGATCAATGCCCCGGAACGAACCAAGGATGAGATATGGATCTGTCGTGCTATGCCTATTACTGGCGGTAGCGGCCTTTTCTGGAGCGGAAACGGCCCCGGCTGCAACCGAGATTCCAGTCCCGAAGCTGCTCAGCCCGCCCGATAAGATGGAGATGACCGACGTGGCCAGCTTCTTCCGTTGGACACCGATCAAGAGTTGCGACAACTACGAGATTCAGATTGGCCGGGACGCTCATTTCCGCGACCTGGTGAAGCGGAAGGTGACGAAGAATGTCCGCTATCACGAAGATTGTTACTTTCCCCGCGAGATCCTGCCGCCCGGCAGCTACTGCTGGCGGGTGCGCGCCATCGTCGCTGGCCGGGAAGGGCCTTGGAGCGAGACGTCCTGCGTGCAAGTCAACGCGGACCATGCGGTAGCCAATCGCGTGGTACGGACCATCACGTCGGCAAAACCCGTTTTCCTGATGCGCAACCGTGCGTGGGACCCGCGCGCGGTCCCGCTTGAGAACATCCGCTCGATTCTTCCTGGGGGCCTGGAAGGAATCATCGTTCCCGACGACATCACGATTTGGACCGCCACCGATGTGGCCCTTGCCAAGGCCCGGAAGTACGACGAGTTGGGCATTGATTTCGTGGCCTGGAATAACCGTGGCCGTGCGCCGCTCTCACTGCTGGAATACTTCTTTCAGAACTTCAAGCACTGCATCGGCACTGCCGAAGGAGAGCACTTCTGGGGCTGGCACTGGGAACGCGGCCCGGAGGGAAACTTTTCTGAGGAGGATTACCTCCAGCGGGCCTGGGTCCTGTGCGGAAAGTACGGACGCTTGTACTTCTGGGGCGACGGCGAGCCCAGCTCCTACCTGTGGACTTCTGCGAGCTACGAGAACCGCGACGTGTTCCGCCGCTACCGTAGGAACCTCGTGCCCATGTTCAAGTCCACGATTGGGCACGTCGCGCTACATTCCATCGGTGCTGTGGAAGGTCTCATAGCCTCGGGGTGGGTCGAGAACAGCGGCATGTGGGCGGACGAGTTCGTTTGGGGCGAGTGCGGATTCGGCGGCCTCGGCGAAATCAGTGAGAAGGGAAAACCAGATGACACTCGCTGCCCTTGGATGTATGACGTCCAAATGTGGCTCATGGGCATTGCCTCCGGTTCAACGGTGTTCCACCTGGAATCCGCGCACCAGTGGAGTGATCAGGCCACCGCTTCGGAGAACTATCGGCGATTCTTCCTGCCCTTCGTTCGGGCCGTCGTCGAGCACGAGATTCTCCCCTCGCGGCAAGCCTTCCTCGATAACATCCATTTGGCGGTCCAGTGCGACTACGAACTCGCCAAGATAAGACACCAGGGGCGATACGAGCCTGATTTCGGTTTCCTCACCAGCTTGTACGCGCTGAAGCACACGCCGTTCCAGGAGATTATCCCCGACAACAGCCGCTACGGCATCATTTGCCTGCTTCCTCCCACGGCGGTTTGCCTGAATCCCAAGACGCAGATCGTGCCGCAGACGGAACTCTTGGCGAAAAACGATGCCCGGCAGTTGTTTGATCGGGCCTACCCGGAGCGATTCCAGGGAAAAGCCTTCCAGTGGGAATGCGACGGTACGGTCATCGTTACCAATTCCAATGAGAACCTGGACATCGACCAGCACTTCCGCGTCGATTTGCCTCGCGGCCGAATACAGTCGCTTCGTGGCGTCATTGGCGTGCATCAGTACCTGCTGGGCAAGATCGACAAGGACGGAAAGGGCTTCTGGTTCCAGACGAACTGCCAGTATCCCGAGCGACGGCTGGAATTGGAACTCTGCACGGCCCACGAGCCGCAGGTCACTGTCACGCCTTCGCAGGCCCGGATTACCGGCAATTGGGACGCAGGGAAGAAATGCTATAAGCTGTCGCTTTCGGTGAAGGATGGTGTGGCGGAATGCGTCGTCCGTTGATCCCAGCCGTGGTTGACAGATCCAGAATAGTACGGATACTAGAATTCTGTCCGCGCCCGCGTGGAGCGACGGCTGGCCTGACTCCAGAAGGTCCAGCCGGACATCGCGTGCTTCCAGGAATTGAGCAAGGCAAAGTGGCAGCAGGGAGTACGATTCCTTGACTGAAAAGAGAACGGCAAGACAGGTAGCTGTAACGAAGCCAAAACGGCAACCACCGAAACGGCCCGCTACGTCCAGTGACCGGCCTTCATGGGAACAGCGGTTCCGAGAGCTGGAATCGTTCAAGAAGACTCAGGGGCATTGCAATGTTCCCGCCATATATCCGCCGAACCCCGCCCTCGGTCGTTGGGTGGCCAATGTCCGCCGTGCCAAGAAACATGGTGCGATTACAGAGGAAAGAGTGCGTCGCCTTGATGCTCTCGCCTTTCGTTGGGAGCGGAAACCAGCCATTGCTGCTGTCTGGGAACAACGCATCCACGATCTGAATTCCTTCAAGCAGGAGCACGGCCATTGCAATGTTCCAGATAGATACCGCCCAAACCCTGCCTTGGCCCATTGGGTGGCCAACCTTCGGCACCGGAAGAAGCGGGGAAAAGTCGACGAGGGGAAAATCCGCTGTCTGAACACGCTCGGCTTCTGCTGGGTGCGGCAGGCGACCTGGGAGCAACGTATCCACGATTTGACAACGTTCAAGCAAAAATATGGGCACTGCAACGTGCCAATGCGGTATCCGCCAAAACCTGTGCTGGGTTGGTGGGTGAGTAGCATCCGGCAACGGAGGAAGCGTGGCGAAATTGCAAAAGACAAGATCCGCCTCCTCAATGCGCTGGGTTTCTGTTGGCAAATAAGACAGCGTGGCCTCCAGATTCCTTGGGAACAACGCGTCAACGATCTGAAAGCGTTCAAGATGGAGCACGGTCACTGCAATGTGCCAACCCTATACCCGCCAAACCCTACACTGGGATATTGGGTCACCAACCTTCGGAAACAGAAGAAACGCGGCACGCTTGCCAAGGAGAGAATCTTCCTGCTCGATGCCCTCGGCTTCTGTTGGGTAAGGCGGGAGACGGAAAGTAGCCAGAAATCAATGATGTCCAGGGAAACTTGAACGGACATCCGTTTCGTGGTATGTTGGCTGCGCTGGGAAAAGTGAAAATTTGAATAGGAGTAAAGTCTCATGGTTCTAAATCGCGATCGATTTCGTCTTCTCGCTGCCGTGGCTGTTTTTCTCGCCCTTTTCGTGGGCGGCCAGGCCGTTTCCCATGCCAAAAATCCGGCCACGACAGGCGACTCGCCGTTGACGCCCATTACGCAGGGGCAGCGAGTCTTCACCTGCGGACACAGTTTCCACTATTGGATTCCCGCGATCCTGGCCAACATGGCCCAGGGGGCCGGCATCCAGGGCCATGAGGCGGTCGGTCTGTCGGCTATCGGCGGTTCGCGGGTCATTCAGCACTGGGACGTACCAGACGATAAGAACCAGGCGAAGAAGGCCCTCCGCGAGCGCAAGGTAGATGTATTGACCCTCTCGCCTATGCATCAGCCAGACGACGGAATCGAGAAGTTCGCCACCCTGGCTTTGGAGCACAACCCGAACGTCCGTGTCACGATCCAGGAATTTTGGATTCCGTGGGACAAGTTCGAATGGCCCTTCACGGGCAAGCCCGACGCGGTGGATTTCGACACGGCGAAGATTTCCGAACTGCGGAAGATGCACGCGCCCTATTTCAAGACGTTCGACGACTACGTGCGCACCTTGAATAAGAAGCTCGGTAAACAGGTCGTGTTCGTCGTACCGTCGGGCCAGGCGGTCCTGGCTCTGCGTGAAAAGATCGTCGCCGGCCAAGCGCCGGGGCTCCCAAAGCAATCCGATCTTTTCAGCGACAAGCTCGGTCATCCCCAGCCGCCGCTGCAAGCGCTGGCGGCCTACTGCCAGTTCGCCGTCATCTATCGCAGGAATCCCGTGGGCATGCCGCTGCCTGACATTCTGGCCAATGCGCACAGGCCCGCATGGGACGGAAAGCTGAATCGTTTGCTGCAAGAACTGGCATGGGACGCCGTAACACACCATCCGCTCAGCGGGGTGAGAGGCGATGTAACGCCCGCACCAGCAGCTAAACCATGAATCAGGCCGTTGCCGGTTCAATATCCTTTTGTGCCCGCAGTCGAAGTTACGGGTAGCGGAAAGTCCTTCCGCCGACGACTTCCTACTGTTCTTCTCCCGCAAGGCCGTGGCCGACGTGCTGCTGGAGGCTGCGAGGTCGTACCCGCAATGCCAGATCCTCGTCCTCTGCGGTCACACCCACGGCGGCGGCGAGATCCAGGCGGCGGAGAACCTGCGGGCCGTGACCGGGCCGGCCAAATACGGGCGACCGGAAATTCAACGGACGATCCAGATCGAGTAGACGACTCAGCCATGAACCGACTACCCCCACTGTTAGACTGGGTGGCGGTCGGCAGCTCACCAAATCGCACGGTCCTAGCCCCGAATCCGGGGCTAGGACGGCCACTTGCGGGCGGGTGTCAGACTTGTTAGGGTTTTAGGAATCGGACAGTTTCCGCCCATTAAGGGCTAACAACCCCAGGCCACCGACCAATTTTCCAATCCGGCGTCGGGTGTCCCTATCCAGAGCAGTCAAAACGCACGAGGGCCGAAGATGAAGGCGCGCGAAGTATATCTCGGCATCGACTTTGGCACGTCGAACTCTAGCATCGCCTACGTGATTGCCGATCCTCGGGATGCATCCGCGAAGAAGATTGACGTAAAAACGGTGCGCGTCCAGATGGACGACGAAGGGAACGCGACCACCGATAGAATCCCAACGATCGTTTCGTTGAACTTCGATGATCACCGCACGAAGACGCCACTGTTGGGCTGGGAGTTTATTCGGCAATTTCGCCAGCCCAAGCGCAAATCGCAGCTTTTGCGGCACGGGCAGACGTTCTTCCGGTCCATTAAATCCGATCTCGGGACCTTTCGCTGCTATCCACATGCCTTCACGAAAGACTTCCCCACGCCCGAGCATGTCGCGGCGGCGATCATGCAGCGCCTGGTCGAGGAAGCCCGCAAGAAGCTGCCTGGTTACGATCTGCGTCGTTCACATGTCGTGGTGACGGTCCCCGCCTCACTCAGCGCGATTGCCCGCGAACAAACTCTTGATGCGGCACGGCTCGCGGGCCTGGATCGGGATCTGGTGGAACTAATTGACGAACCCGTCGCGGCTTTGCTTGACTTCGTAAATGATGGGCGGGCGGCTGGCCTACTTCACGAGGATCATCCGAAGAATCTTCTTGTCTTCGATTACGGTGGCGGTACGCTAGATGTGTCCTTGGTGCGAGCCCGTTTCGATCTTGTCGGCCAGACCGGACTGAAGATCGAAAACCTGGCCATTTCGCAGTACCGCCGGTTGGGAGGTGATGATGTCGATCGCGCAGTCATGGACGAAGTGGTGTGGCCAAATATCGAGGCCCAGCTCGGCAAGGCGCGCGAGGAATTGCCTAGCCATCTGTGCCAGATGCTCGATGACACGCTGATTCCAACAGTCGCCAGAGGCCTCAAGGAAAAGATCTGTCGCCGGATCAAGTCACAGCAGGACCGGGCCAGCCGCGCGCGTGGAGGCCAAGGGGTAACCGATTTCGAGCACTTGCCCCGCAATTTCAACATTCCAGAAATTCCGGAAAAGAAGTTGCCAAGTCGTTTCAGTCTCTCCTCCGACGAGTTCAAGTCGCTTTTGGCGCCTTTCCTGGAACTGCCGGAGGGCGACAGCGACGATTGGCAGCACGACTGTCCTCAGTCGCTCCTGGTGCCCGTCTTGGAGGTGCTTGAACGCGGTGGTCTGAAACCATCGGAATTGCACGCCATCATTCTGCACGGTGGCGGTTGCCGCAACCCCTTGGTACATTCCCTCTTGGAAGAGGTGTTCGCCGGCAAATACATACTCTTCGGAAATGCACAGATCCTCGAAACACCCGAACTCGACGCCTCAGTTGCTCGCGGCGCGGCTTTGGCCGGTTACTGGCGACACGCACGGAAGGTCGAGATCGTGCCGCCTATCATCGCCGAGGAGATCGGAGTGCTAACGCTCAATGACAAGCCCGTTAAGTTGCTGGACAGCGGGGATCTGTTGCCGTTCCCGAGCGAGAACAGCACTTACGAGATTCCCGATGACTTCTACGTCCCTATCGCCGGCGCTCGCCAGTTGCTTGTTCCGGTGTACACCGGCCGCCAGCGGAAGATCGTCGCACGAGTCAAGGTCGAGTTGCCTTCGACTGCCAACCGTGGCGACATCGTGAAGATCAAGCTGCGAGTGGACCGCGACAAGACGTTGCACTGGTGGTTCAGTGTCGGGGGAGGTGACCCCTTCAGCGCTCCCAGTGTGCAGAATCCCTGGACTGCCGACATACCCACGCCCGCCGAACAACGTATACAACAGCACCGGCGCGAGATGCGTGAGCACCTGCTGAAAAATGGTGTGTTGCCGGCGCGGATGGAACTGGACGAGGCGCTCTATCTGTATAAGGCCGCATTGTCCAAGGCGGCCCCCGACGATGCCGCCCTGTATAACGAGGCTGAATTGGCAATCCATGACTACATCAATAAGCACGGCCCGGCTGCAACGGCCGCAAATCTGATGGGTCTCATTTGTGGAGTACGTGGGCGATCCGATGAAGAGCTTCGCTGGCACAAGCAGGCCGTTGAGTTGAACCCAGAGAATGGAGTGCTGCGGGGAAACTACGGTTTTGCGCTGGCAGACGCAGGACGCGATTCCGAAGGCGAGGCGGTAATGCGGCAGGCCCTGACGCTCGATCCGAGCCTGCGTTACCTGTATATGCGATTGGGTGACCTCTATCGCGAGCGGGGAGATGAGCAGGCGGCGCAGAAGGAGTTCCACGAGGCCATCCGTCTGGTCGAACGTGAGACAGGCAACCGGCCGGAATCCGGCGAGACCTGGCGTGCTGCCGAGATGCTTTACCGTCGCGTGGGCGATTATGACTGCGCCGCGGAGGCGCAACGCCGGGCTGTGACGGCGGCACAAACTGCGCGGTTCGGTGGCGATCCTGCTACCCGCATCGCCGGACCGGACAGCGGTTTTCTTCAAGCTGACGAGCATACATGAGGAGCGAACGTGAAGACCAAGCAGAAAAATCGCCGCTTGGCGGCGAAAAAGCCGAAGAAGCGAACCACATCAAAACATCGTCCACAAGCGGTTCTGCCCGGCTTGACTGCGCGGGATGTACGACAAATCGACATGGCCCTCCGAAAACTCGATCAGGCCCAGCAGCTTGCCGCAACTCGTGGGGCGGATCTCCTGGCCATCGCGGCTTCCCTGGGCAATGCGGCGGTCGAAAAGCGTCTACAGGAACTCGCGGCGCAACTGGCGAAACAAGAGTTGCTCCGCGATATTCTCGCCTTAAAGGACGCCTTTGCAGGGGCTTCACCAGGCAGTATGCCGGCGGAGATCGAGAGGCTGCAACTCTTGCCTGATGCCCTGCTCCAATGGCTGGCCGATTCGCTCGGCCTTTCTCCATCACCGGAACAGGGCGAATTGGAAGTGCCGGCGGCGAAGTTGGCTCGATTCGACTGTGATTTCTCGCCGCCGGCAGACGGAAGTCAACTCGTGCGGGTCCGCGTAACCTATCGAGGATGGCAACGGAATGGGAAGAGCGTGATTCGCACACGTGTCAGTTGTCGCACGAACTAGCGCCATGCTGGATTGCAAAGACAATCGCTGTATCAGCCGTAGAAAACCTGCGGGTCGTGACCGGCCCGGCCGAATACGGGCGGCCGGAGATTCAGCAGATACTGCGGGTTGATTGATCCTGATCAGGCCGGAACCTGCGCGACGCGCTATCGTATGGCGAGAAACGCCTGCTTTACCCGGAAAAGTTGACGCAATCCCGAGCCTTTCCCAGGCTGGAGCGGGTTCGGCCGCGGGCGCGCTCCCAAATTGGGCGACCTGCGCCCGGGGGTATATCGCCCCGCATGGACTTTTGGTAAGGTTAATCCTAGTGACTTCGGCCCTTGGGAAAGTGAGGTCCGTCCATGCCCAAAGCAGAACAGTTCTTGCGAGTCAAAGAGGCGGCCAAGCTGCTTGGCGTCGCCCCCAACACCGTCCGCGCCTGGGGCGAGCGGGGCAAGATCCCCGAATGTCGCCACCCGGCCAATAACTATCGGCTTTACAATCAAGCCGACCTGGAGAAGCTGCTCAAGCAGATTGAGCGGTCATTCACGAAGAAATAGCCGGCGCTGCGTTGCAGCCTGCTTGGTTTCGGCAATCAAGGCCGCTCGACGTGCGGCGTGAGGAACGAACCGTTGACTGAGACTACATTAAACCTCGCCCGTTTGCTCCAACTCCGCCTGGCGGTTGCCCGGTTCGGGGAAATGGACCGCGCCAAGTGGTGGAACACCAAGGGCGTGTTGTCCGACCTGGGCGAAATGGCGATCGGTCGCGGGTTCCCGAAGTCACACCTCTTCGCCCGCGCCCGCATCGTTTTCACGGTGGCGTCTACCCGTTGCCGCGAGGTCTTCGATCCGCCGAAGTGCGTCACGCTCTGGAAGCTGCCGCCGACCATCGAAGATCAACTTGGTGCCATGTGGTCTGAATGGCTCGACGCTCCGGCGCCGTGGACCGATTTCCTCGTCCGCGTCAACGAACAGAAAGCCCCTGGGCTTCTGGATGTCCTTTCCGGCTTGGAACTGATTGACGACCGCACAGTCGAGGAAGCAAAGCGGCTGAAACGCTCGCCTGACGGCCAGTCGGTTCTGCTGCCGGGCGAGTGCGATGCGACCGACGAAACGCTTGCGCTGTTGGCCGCGGGCTTCCATCGCAGTGAGCCGGGCAAGCTCGCGGTGCCATACGCTCGATTGCGGGAAGGGGACGTATGATGACCGCATCGTACAAGCCGTCCTGTTACCTGGCCACGAAAGGAGCCATGGTCGAGCCCACGTACCGCGCTTTCCAGCAATGGGACCTTGCGGCCACGCTGGCGGAAAACGTCCGGCGCATACGCGCAGAGAACCCGGTGGGTGGTCCAAGCGTGGCCTGGCTCAAGATGTTCTGCAAGATTCTCACCCGGCGTTTCGGTGTGGCCGAGACCATGCGGCCCCTTGTGGAACTTGTCCAACGCGGGTGGGACCTCGGTGCCTGGCGCCCGATCATGCTATGGCATATCTCCAGTTCCGACCCCCTCCTGACCGACTTCATCGCTAACTGGCTCTTCGACCAACGCAAGCAGGGCGTCGTGCTATTGAAGACCGAAGCTGCGCGGCAGTACCTGCGGACCTACCTTCACGCCCAACTCGGTGACCCCGGCGCCTGGAGCGATGCGAACCTTACGACGTCGGCCTCCGGGTTGCTCCGCACGGCGGTTGACTTCGGCCTGCTTATTGGCCGTCAGGTCAAGCAGTTCCAACCGTACCACCTGCCGGAACAAAGCCTGATGTATCTCCTGCACGCGCTCCTGGAACGCCTGGGGAGTACGCAGAAATTGATCCTTGCGGCCGACTGGCGGCTGTTTCTGATGACGCCCGCCGATGTGGAGGAAGAACTCCTTTGCCTGCACCAGTTCCGCAAACTGCGCTTCGAGCGGGCGGGGAGCTTGGTCGAGCTAACCCTGCCGTATTCGACGGCCACCGATTACGCGAGGAGTGCTATACCATGAGCGATTGGCGCGAGCGACTATGCGGAACACTGGAGCCGCTTCTGGCCAAGCCCGATCCGCGGCCCGACATCAGCGCCTACCGCGACATGCCGTTGTGCATCTTCCGCTACACCCCCTCGGCGGAGTTCGCGCTGCGACAAGAACTCTCCTTGCTCAAGACCCGGCTGGAACAGAAGGGCAAGCGGATCACGACCATTTCGCTGATGGACTGCACGCAGGTCGCGTTGAAAGACCATGCCCCCATTGAAAGCCTGGTCGAGGCCGAGTGCAACTTGGGCCATGAGACGGTGTCACAAACGATCCACCAGGTACTGAGCACCTACGCCCCCCTGGAGCAGATTGCCCTGGCCCACATCCCAAGCGATGCCAGTCCGCTACGGGACATCATCTGGTTCACCCGCGCCGGTGCCTTGTTCCCAAGCTATCGCACTTCGACCCTCCTAGAGCACATGTACGGGAAGATTAAGGTGCCGGGTGTGTTGTTCTTCCCTGGCGAGTTGGAACGGCCTGCCGGGCTGCGATTCATGGGCATCCACGAAGCGGAACATAACTACCGAGCCAAGATTATCTGACGAGCGCTACCATGGCCACCGAAAAGATTCAGGACCTCTTCGAGCTTGATATTCACCGCGACATCCGCGAGGTAATCAAGGTTGATCAGACCGACGAGGCGGTAATCCAAACCGAGATCAAGGAGTACATCGTCACGCGCTCGATCCGCGAGAGTTTCGTCGAGATCCTGGAGCGTTACCGCGAGGCGCTGCTGAAGCCCAGTGATCGGATGGCCGTGTGGATCTCCGGGTTCTTTGGCTCCGGCAAGTCGAGCTTTGCCAAGATGCTGGGTGTGGCCCTGGCTAATTGGCAGATCGGCGACGACACGGCCGCAAACCTGCTTGCCCAGCGTATCGGTGACCCGAAGGCGACCGTACTCCTGAAGACGATCGTCGAGAAGATTCCGACCAACTCAGTCATTTTCGATGTCGCCACCGACCGCGGTGTGATGCACGGCAACCAGATGCTCACGGAGATCATGTATCGCCAGCTTCTAAAGCACCTCGGCTACGCCAGCGACCTGGATCTGGCCGAGTTGGAGATCACGCTGGAAGGCGAGGGACGCCTGGAAGAATTCACAAATACCTACCATCGCCTCTACCCGAACAAGGAGTGGGACCGTGCGAAGAACCTCATCGCCTTGGCTATGGGCGAGGCCAGCCGGGTCATGTGCGAGCTGGATGGTCAGACCTACCCGGCCGCCGACTCCTGGATCAAAGGCGCCAAGGCACGGACCGACATCAGCCCCAATCACCTGGCCGAACGCTGCAAGGAACTCTGTCTCCGCCGGGGCGAGAACCGCAGCTTGGCCTTCGTAATCGACGAAGTTGGCCAGTTCGTCGCCCGCAGCGTCGATAAGATGCTCGACCTTCAAGGGATCGTCCAGGCCCTTGGCCGCATCGGCCAGGGGAAATTCTGGGTCATCGTCACGTCGCAGGAGAAACTCAACGAATTGGTCAGCGGCCTGGACGACAGCCGGGTGGAGTTGGCCCGGCTTATGGACCGCTTCCTGCCGCCCGTTCACCTGGAGCCCAGTGACATATCCGAGGTGACCAGCAAGCGCGTATTGGCGAAAAATGCCGACGCTGAGAAGACCTTGGGCGATCTGTTTGAGCGGAACCGTGGCAGTCTCACCGCCCACACGACCCTTTCGGCCGACATCCGCCTGCCGGAGTTGACCCGCCAGGCGTTCATTGACCTCTATCCCATGCTGCCGTATCAGGTCGATCTGGTGATCCACGTCGTTTCCGGGCTGCGCACCCAGGGCGGGGCCAGCCGTCACGTCGGCGGCGCCAACCGCACGGTCATCAAGCTGGCCCAGCAGCTCCTGGCCCATCCCAAGGTCGGGCTGGGCGAGCATCCGGTGGGCGACCTAGTGCGGATCGACCACATCTACGACCTGGTGCGCGACAACATCGACAGCGACATCCGCGACAAGATCGACCGCATCCCGGTCGAGGTCAACCACCCGATGGCGCAGCCGGTCGCCAAGGCCATCTGCCTGCTCCAGTTCGTCAAAAGTGTCCACCGCACGGCGGAGAATATCGCCGCAGCGCTGCACACGTCCGTAGGTGGCGATTCCCGCCGGGCTGAGGTCTGCCACGCGCTGGAGGCCCTCATGGCAGCCCACAAGATCCGCCAGGGCGACGATGGTTACCGCATCCCGACCCCTGCCGAGGATGATTGGGAGACACGCCGCGCGGGGCTGAAGCCTCACCGTTCCGACTCCAACAAGATCCTCCGCGACATCGTCGTGGAGAAGTTGTGGCAGCCTCAGCCCCAGCACACGCTCCTGAACACCCGGGTCTTCAAGGGCGGGCTCTTCCTCGACGGCCGTGAGCGGGTCAAGGGCGACATCGAGATCCACATCCTGCTGGCCGAGGATAAGGTCGACTTCGACCGCCTGACCGCCGAGGCGCGGCGCCGCAGCCAGGCCGAGACGGAGAACATATTGTGGGTCGTCCAGCTCGACGAGCGGATCGACCGTGAGGTTACGGAGGTGTTCCAGTCCCAGGAAATGCTCAGCAAGCACGAGCGGAGTGCCCAGACCGGCCCGGAGACCCGCCTGGTTGCCGAGGAAGCACGGCGCCGTGACAAACACAAAGGCGAGATCAGTCGGTTGCTCCAGCAGGCATTTCTGAATGGGTCGGTCTTCTTCCAGGGCGGCGATCGTAGCCCGGACGAGAACACGCCTACCGTGGTCAAAGCGGCCGAGGCCGTCATGGCCGAGGCCCTGCCCACGGTTTTCGATTGCTTCCAGATGGGCGCGGCCCGTGTCGCCCGCAGCGACCTGGTGGCCCTGGTCGAGAACGCCGATCTCCGCGGCCTGCCCGCCGTGTTCACGACACTGAAGCTCTTGCGGGTCGAGGGAGGCACACCTGTGCTGGTCACCGACTCCGGCCCGCTGTTCAAGATGTTCACCTGGATCTCCGGCAAGAACGACTACGGCATCACGCCCCAGGGTAAAGCATTGGACGCCGAATATGGCAAGGCGCCCTACGGCTGGGACTTTGACGTGGTGAAGCTCTTCGCCCTGTGCCTGCTCCGCGCCGGGCAGGTCGTGGTGACTAGCCAAGGCATGTCGATCGAATCGGTGGACGCCCTGACGGCCAAAGAGGTCTTCACCAATAACAACCTGTTCCGCGCCGCCACGTTCCGACCGAAGAAGAGCATCGACTTCGCCGAGATCCTCAAGGCGGCCGACGCCTACAAAAAGACCTTTGGCGAGCAGATCAAGGAGGTCGAACAGGGCGTGGTGGCCGCCGCGATCCGCGGCAGGTCGGCCGATCGTCAGAAAGACCTGCGTGCCGTCTATGCCCTGCTGGACAAATACCACCTGCCCGGCGCCGACGTCTTCTCGGGCGCGATCAGCCAGATGGATCAACTCGCCACGGCCGGAGAGGAAGAGGCCATCCTGGGTTTCTCCGGGTGCCACGCTGCGCTGAAGGACGCGCTCGCCCGCGCCGCCGACATCCGAAGTGCCGTAACCGAACCACAGTTGGTCACGCTGGGCCGAGCCCAAGATGTTTTGGCCGGTAGGTGGCCGTTCCTGGCGAGCGAGCCCGACCTTGACGAAGAGGACCGAAAATCGGCCGAGAAACTCGAAGACCTGATGCAAAAGGAGAGCTTCTACCGCGAACTGCCGTTGATCGACCAGCTCACCTCGCGGCTGGAGAAGCTCTATGCCAACCGATTCCAGGCGGCTGTCCAATGCCGCGCCGACTGCTACAAGCAGGCCGTGGAGCAACTACATGCGACGCCGGGCTGGGAACAGCTCGATGCTGACCGGCAGGTCCTTATTGCCAAGCCGCTGGCCAGTCGGGCGACAACCGATGTGCCTGCGTCGGTACCCATCCCCCAGCTTCGCGCCGATGTTGACGCCTGCTCGAATCGCCTTGCCAGTGCCGTTGCCGAGATCCACCGGCTCATTGAGGGAGACCGGATCGTCGTGGTCAAGGTTGTGGGCCACTTCAACGCCGGAATCGACACTGCCGAACAACTCGACGCTGCCCTTGGCGGCCTCCGCGACGAGTGCCTGCACCACATCGGTAAGAACAAGCGAGTCTTAATCCAGTAGAACTGTGCCACTGTGATCCCCAAACATGGACCAGGCCCTTCGTAACCAACTGCAACGCACGACCCAGGCCACCCGGAGGCTGCTGGAACAGGAGTTCGCTGCACAGCTTGAGGGGACGTACGACATCCTGCCGGACGGCACGATCGCCAAGAAGTCCGGGCCACACCTGGATGCCGGTGGACGGTTGGTACGGCAGAAACTCGTCGAAGCGGTCCAACACCACATTGCGAGTGGGCAGAACGCTGCCGAAGCAGTGGCGGACTACAGCCGTGAGGCGGCGTTCACCTGCCTCAATCGCTTCGTTGCCCTCAAGATGCTTGAAGCCCGTGAGCTAGTCCAGACCTGTGTGTCCAAGGGAGAGCAGTCGGGCGGCTTCCGAGAGTTCTGCGGCTTGGCACCGGGGCTCTCTGAGTTACCGGATGGCGGCTACCAACTCTACCTTGAAAGCCTCTGCGACGAGCTGAGTGTCGAGGTCAAAGTGCTCTTCGACCGCCGCGACCCGGCCTCGCTGCTCTGGCCGCGACGTCAAACGCTTACCGACCTTCTGGCCTTGCTCAACGACCCTGAATTGGCTTCGGTCTGGATCGAGGATGAGACGATTGGGTGGGTGTATCAGTATTTCAACAGCCCGGAAGAGCGGCGGCAGATGCGTGACGAATCGCAGGCCCCGCGCAACAGCCGCGAGCTGGCGGTACGCAACCAATTCTTCACGCCACGCTACGTGGTCCAGTTCCTGACCGACAACACGCTCGGGCGGATCTGGTACGAGATGCGGCAGGGCCAGACGGCGCTCGTGAAAACATGCCAGTATCTCGTCCGCCGCCCAGATGAGGTCTTTCTGGGAAACATGACCTCGCCCGAGGAGGAATGCCCGAACGAAGGCTGCATGGAAATGGTCCGGTTACTTCAGACTGGCGACGAATCGACGTTTGCCGCCTTCGACGCTCGTGATAGCAACGGCGTCCAGCGGATGATCGACCTGGCGCACTGCGTGGAAGGTTTCACGCGGCGTGCTGTTGGCGACAAGGCGACCTGGAAGTGGCTGGAGCATACTACCGCAAGGGTCGCTGATCTTACTGTTCTTTCAGAGCTATCCACCCAGGATATTTTGGATCTGCTCTATCTAACCTGTCGAGCAGAACGCGCTGGAGGTGAAGGCGGCATATACCGCGAGCGATGGTTCATCAACGCGGCCAACGAGGTGCGTCGCCGGGCGCTGCGGTCGCGTGAATCCGACCTGACGCAAGAAGCACTGCTCAAACAGCCGTACTACGTTCCGCATCGGCCGCTTAAAGACCCGCGTGACATCAAGATGCTTGATCCGGCCTGCGGTTCAATGCACTTCGGGCTCTACGCCTTTGACCTCTTTGAGAGTGTTTACAACGAGGCATGGGAGATCGAGGCCGCCCTTGCTGAAAGTGTTTTCGTCCGATCCGAAGGGCTTGAGTCGCTCCACAAGACCTACGATAACAACAACGAAGCCTTCCTCCACGACGTGCCGCGTCTCATTATCGAGCGGAATATTCACGGGATCGACATCGACCCCCGCTGCACTCAGATCGCGGCCTTTAGCCTTTGGATGAGGGCGCAGCGGGCTTACAGCGAACTGGGCTTGGAACGAAGCCAACGCAAACCGATCCGCAAGACGAACATTGTGGTCGCCGAGCCTATGCCAGGCGAAGAAGACATGCTGGAGGAGTTCCTACGAGGTTTGCGCGAGGATCGGCTGGAGGCTTTGATGCAGAGTGCCCTGGACATCCGGGCCGACAAGCGAATCCGCGCAACCAAGGCGATGGCCGACAGTCTCTGCGGGTTGGTCCGCACGATCTGGGACAAGATGAGACTCGCTGGCGAGGCGGGCAGCCTTTTGAGAATTGAGGAGGAACTTACCGCCGCGATTGCCAAGGGCCGTGAGGAATGGGAGGGAAAGCTGCCACTTTTCCGCATGACGGAATATGACGTGAGCGGTCAACACCGAGATCAGTTATTGAAGTTCATTCCTGGAGAAGCAGAAGACTTCTGGGGGAAGGCCGAAACATTGGTGCTGGCCGCGATGCGAGTGTTCGCTGCACAGGCGTCCAACGGATCGGGGTTCCGACGTAGATTGTTTATGGATGACGCCGAACACGGATTTGCGTTTGTCAACCTTTGCAGATACCGGTATGACTCGATAGTGATGAACCCGCCATTTGGCGAGTTCATCGCGGATGACTTCACTTTCTTAGACAAAAATTATCCGTTAAGTAAGCGCGATCTTGGTGTAGTCTTTGTTGATCGGGCGTTCGAGCTTTTGGAGCGGGACGGAGTTGTGGGCGTGCTTTTCTCGCGGAAACCGTTCTTTGTCGACACCCAATCCGAGTGGCGACGACAGGTTATTTCAACCCATTCAATCAAGCCTTCCGCTGACCTCGGACATCGAGTACTGGATGACGCACTCGTTGAGGTAGCCGCATCGGTATTTGGCCCACTTTCATCGGACTGGTTGTTTATAGCGTGTTTGGACGCCGAGGATAAGAAATCGGCCTTGATCTCCGCAATCAGCGGCACGGCTCCCGAAAGGATATATTGCCGCGACAGCCACGATTTCCAGTGTCTACCATCTGCCCAGTTCTCTTACACCTCTCCGCGTACGCTCCTGTCACTTTTTAGCAAATGCAACCCGATGGAACCCGACGTAGCGTTGGTGCGCATGGGGCTGAGTTCCTCCGACAATGACAGGTTTCTCCGATTGGCGTGGGAATTGCCACCGAGGACGGGAACAGTCTGGACTCGAATTGCAAAGGGGGGCGAGTACTCCCAGTTCCTTTCCGATAACGAGTTAATGGTCAAGTGGCACGATGGATACGGGGAGATGGCCGCTTACAACCTTTCCGTTGGAAATGAGGCCCAGAGCCGCCGCGGTTCCCGACACTATTTCCAACCGGCGCTTACGTATACCGAAAGAACGGCCAGCAGGTTTTCCGTTCGCCTTCTACCTCCGGGTTCGATCTTTAGCAACGCTGGGCCAGGCATACTTCCCGTAAATGCCGATCATTTATTGCCACTCCTTGGCGTGCTGTCGAGCACACTCTTCTACGCTCTTCATGAGTTATGCCTGGGCGGCGGCGACTCGGTCAGTTCTGGATCGGCCGCTCGCCACTACACTTCGGGCCTGCTGGCGAAGATGCCGTTTCCTGACGTTGCTAAGCTCAGCGCAGTGCCTTCACGCAATGTGCAACAACTCCTTGAAATGCGGCTTCGGGATTTGATGGCCTCGCCGACCAGTTCATTCTATTGCGCGCAACACGCGCGGATTTTCGACTTGGGCTCGCTTCAGAGTTATGCAAGTGAACACTTGGTGGCTTTTGAGGATCGGTTCTTGCAGGCAATGTCACTGAGTTGGGAAATTGATCTGGCGGTGACTCGAAGTTATGGAGCTGATGAATCCAGTCTCGATGTCGTTGCTTCGCTCGTAGGACGTCATCCTTACTCGTATGCTCATTCAGATGGAGATGGAATCGACCAAGCCCGCTTCTCCGAGCTTTTCGGACTGTCCGACGATGACCTTGTAGACGCTGCCGCCGAACATTTGGGCTTTCCGCGATATATCGTGGTGCAGAGCTACGTTTGGGACCGGCGGTACGAACTCTTGTGCCATTACTTTGGGATCAGCCCCCAGGATGTCGTCCGTTACCGCCGCGAACTAGGTCTTCTGCCTCCAGGCTTGCTTCAAGTGCTGGCAGAAGAAACAGTGTCATATCTGTTTGGCGTGGCTTTCGGGCGTTGGGTATCATCCTGCCAAGAGCCGGTTAATGGTGTTGCCCTTCTGGAGCACGGAATTCCCGCCAAGCCACCGGCGTTGATTGGAAATGATCGAGCTGTTGAAGCAAGCGTGGAGTTGGTGGACGATCCCGGCCACAAGAACGATGTCATTCTATCGCTGCGGCGCGCAATCAAAGAAGCACATTGCGAAGCTGATCATTTGCTTGAAGAGTTGTCCCATTTGGTGCGTGGCGGTGCTGGTGACTTGCGGTCTTGGATACGCCGTTCATTTTTCGACGTTCACATCAAGTCCCATTCGATGCACCGGCGTAGCGCACCAATCTACTGGGAGCTGGCCACGCCATCGCACGGTTATGCCGTTTGGCTCTACTACCACCGTTTCACGGCCGACACATTCTATAAGGTGCTCAACGACCATGTGAAGCCAAAGTTGATTCACGAGGAGCAAAAACTTTCCCGGATACGCGCTGAGGCAGGAATGAGCCCCACGCGAGCACAGGAAAAGGAGATAGAAGCTCAGGCGTCATTTGTTACTGAGTTGACTTCATTCCGTGAGGAGATTGAGGGTATCGCCCCCCTGTGGAACCCGGATCTGAACGACGGGGTCATCATCAATTTCGCCCCGCTGTGGCGGTTGGTGCCCCAACACAAGTCCTGGCAGAAGGAGTGCAAGGACTACTGGGTCAGGCTGATCGCTGGTGAGTACGACTGGGCCCACTTGGCCATGCACCTCTGGCCTGAGCGGGTCGTGCCCGAGTGCCGTGAGGACCGTAGCCTGGCCATCGCCCATGGGCTGGAGGATTTGCTCTGGGTCGAAGACTACGGCCGATGGCGAGCGCTCAGTGAACCGGCCGACGAGATCAAAAGCCAGAAGAAACGGTGGCGGCTGAAGCAACATGACCGGCTCAGGGACGAACTCGCCTCACTGGCCCAGGGCGCAAGTGCGAAACGGACTGCCGCCGAGGTATGGATGATGCTTGAAGCGGGCGATCTGGATGACACCTGCCCCGCGTTGCTGCTGTGGCCCCGGCGAGTCGTCGAAAAATGCGCGTTGGACCCGAGGTTGGCGGACAAGCTGCATGTCAACATTCCGAGACGCCGGACTGATAAGGCCATCGAACAGCTCGTCAAAAAGTATGAAGAGAATGGCTGCGGGGACATGGTAGACGCGGTTTGCGCGGCGGTCGCCGAGCGCGATACCCCCTATCCCAGGATTTGGAAGTCGCTGGAGACCGGCGAAATCGACGAGCAGGCGTTGGCCTTGGCCCTGTGGCCCGACCGCGTTGTGGACAAATGTGCCGGGGACGTGGGGCTTGCCCAAAAGCATGATCTGGCACGGTTCTTTTGGTACGACGATCCGTGGTCGAAAGCCTGGCGCCGACGCGAATCACCGGACGTTGAGGTCAAGAACGAAATTGCCCACCGGCACAAACCAGCCGTCAAGGCTGCCCTGGAAAGCCTGCTTTCGGCACCGACACCTGGCACCGGGACGAAGAGACAAAGGAAGAAGTGACAGCGGACCACTCCCATGCACGAGTTTCATCAGCATCTTAGCAAACAACTGGCCCAACACATGGCCGAGCGGGCTGTAGTGGTCTGGTACGATCCCCGGCGGGAATTCACCAGCTACGTGGCCGAACTCGCAGGCGGCAACATGCCCAAGCCGTGTGGGCTCGACATGGTGACCATCGTCGATGCCAAGGCGTCTCTGTGCTGCGCCGGACAATCACTCTACGGAGTCAAGTTCGCTGTCGAGAGCCATGTGGCCGTGGATCGGCCCAAGTCGATCGTCCTCTACCTCCCCGGCTACACCCGGGCGCAACAGACCTCGCCCCTGGCCGAACTGGAGTTAGGCGGGATGACGTGGGAGCCGCAGCTCAAGCGGGAGGCCCGCCGAGTGCTGAAGAACCGTTACGGCGACGGTCAGATTGACCAGATGCTCCAGTCCGAGAACGTGACCTATGCCGACGTTGTGGGCCTTCTCCACGGGAACGGGGGCGCGTTGCTGAGTGTCATCGTAGCCGAGGCCCGCGGCGACAACGCTGCCATCCTGGCCTGCTGGCTGGCTGATCCAAGCTACGACGCCACGATCATGGAGAAATCGGCCGATGCCGAGTTGCACCAGCTCGTCGCCTCGCGCCTGGGGCTGGAGATCGCCCCGGAAATGCCGCTGGACGAGGCCCGGCGCCGAGTGGCCCGTTACGTGCTCCTGGGTGAGTTCCGCAGCGACCTTCAGGCCGAACCACCCGCCACGGTCCAGATGGTCCCTCGTCCATCGACCAAGGACCAACTGGAGATGATCCGACGCGTGGCAAGCGAGTTGCGCCGTCGTCATCCGGCCGCTTATGTCACGACGGCCGACGCGGTGGAGCAGGAGTTCAGCCTGGCAGCGCAGTCCATCCCGCCGGAAGTCCTTGGCGAAATCGACACATTCCGCTTCGAGGAGTCGCTCCTGCTTACGCACACCGGGAACCTGATCTTCTGCGGGCAGTACGGCAAAGCGCTGGAGGCAGTGCGGCAGCGGCGGCAGAGCTTCTGGGCCCAGTACGAGTTCCGCCGCCAGGAGCAGTGGCGGGCCTGTGAGCTGATGGCCGAACTCGGCCAGGTGGTGGATGCCGTAGCGAACGAGCTTCCGGCGATCGGCACAGCCGCAGCCCGCTGGGTTGAAGGTTACACCGCGCCGGAGGGCTGGCACCGCGTGGACCTCCTGCACCGGCGGTTGGAGTCGGCGCAGGCGGCCATGAGCCACGAGGTCGAGTCGGAGCAGGCCCTGTGCCGGGTACGGAACGAGTACAACGCCCTGCTGGGCAAGATGACCCGGGGGTTCGTCGCGTCGCTGAAGGACTCGGGGTGGGCGATCCCGGGCCTGCTTCAGCAGACCAACGTCTACGCGCGCAAGGTCGTCAATGGGGGCGGGTCGGTGGCCTACTTCCTTGTCGATGCCATGCGGTACGAGATGGGCGTCGAATTGGCGCGGCAGCTCGACGGCGCCGAGCAGTTGAGCCTGGAACCGGCGCTGGCGGCTGTGCCGACGATCACGCCGGTGGGCATGGCGGCGCTGCTGCCTGGCGCCGAGGGGTCGTTCTCGGTAGTGGAGAACGGCGGGAAGCTGTCGGTCCGGATTGATGGGGCACTGGTTGGCAGTCTCAAGGACCGTCAAAAGGCATGGAAGGGCCGGGTGCCTGGCATTGTGGACCTGGAACTCGAAAAGGTGCTGAGCCAATCGGCCGGGCAGCTCAAGAAAAGGATCGGAGAGGCGCCGCTTCTGCTTGTCCGTTCGCTGGAAATTGACGCCATGGGCGAGGGTGGCATGAACATGCTGGCCCGGCAACTGATCGACACGGCAATCGCCAACATTGCAAGGGCGATCAAGCGGCTCGCGGGATTGGGGATTGCGCGGTTCGTCGTGGCAGCCGACCACGGCCACCTTTTCGGCGAGGAGCGGGACGAATCGCAGCGGATCGAATCGCCGGGAGGTGACCCTGTGGAGCTTCACCGCCGATGCTGGATCGGCCGCGGTGGCTCGAATCCTGCGGCGACCGTCCGCGTGCATGGCGCCCAGCTTGGCTACGATACCGATCTCGACTTCGTCTTCCCCTCGGGGGACGGTGTGTTCAAGGCGGGCGGCGACCTGAGCTACTACCACGGCGGCCTGAGCCTCCAGGAGTTGATCGTGCCGGTGCTCTGCGTGCGGATGGCCGTGGCGGGCGCCAAGGACGAGGAGGCCGACTGGAAGGTGACCCTCTCCGGGCTGCCGGAGCGGATCGGCAGCCGCATCGTGCGCGTGGACATCCAGGTGCAGAAAGGGTTCTTCAACGCTGGCCAGGCAGTGGTACGGCCGGTCCTCCTGTACCAGGGTACTCAGGTCGGTCATGCCAGCATCGCACTGGACGCCACGCTCGATGCCGCCACGCACCGCCTGACGGTTGACGTGGGCAAGACCTGCACCGTTGGCCTGCAACTGCTGCGCGAGGACGTGCCGAGTGTGAAGGTGGTCATTCTCGACCCTAACTCCGATCGTATCCTTATTGAATCGAAAGACATCCCCGTAAAGCTGGGAATTTAGGCCAAGGTATCCATCATGTCGCAACTTGAATCCATTCCCCGAGACACCCTCGACGACAAGCTGACCCGGATCTTCGACGGGAAGGTTGTCCGCAAGGACCTGGTCCGCAAGATCAAGGTCGGCGCCAACGTGCCCGTCTTCGTGTTGGAGTTCCTGCTGGGCAAGTATTGCGCCTCGTCGGACGAGGTGGCCATCCAGATGGGCTTGCAAGTCGTCAACGAAACACTGGCTAACAACTACATCCGCGCCGACGAGGCCATGGTGGCCCAGAGCAAGGTCAAGGAGAACGGTAAGCACCAGTTCCTCGACAAGGTCAAGGTCCGGCTCGTGGACTCGGATTACTGGGCCGAGTGCGTCAACTTCTGCGACAAGTTCGTCCACATCGCCGACCAGAATGTGCGCGACTTTGAGCGTCTGCTGACCGGCGGCATCTGGGCGCAGGTGGACATGCGCTTTGAGTATGACGAGGAGAGCAAGGGCAAGCATCCCTTCTGGATCGACCGGCTGTCACCAATCCAAATCGCCAATTTCGACCTAGAGGAATACCGCACGGGCCGGGCAGAGTTCTCATCCGACGAATGGATCGACATCGTTGTCCGTACGATGGGGTACGAACCCTCGGCGATGGACCGGCGGCTCAAGATGCTATTCCTGGTGCGCCTCATTCCGCTGTGCGAGCGGAACTTCAACATGGTCGAGTTGGGCCCCCGTGGTACGGGCAAGACCTACGCGGTGCAGGAAATCTCCCCCTACGGCGCCTTGCTGACCGGGCCGACGACCGTCGCCAACATGTTCGGCCACATGAACGGCAAGCAGAAGGGTATGGTCTCGATCTGGGACGCCGTGGCCTTCGACGAGGTCGCCGACCTCCAGAAGATGCCCAAGGAGGTCATCACGACGCTCAAGACCTATTGCGAGTCGGGGACGTTCCAGCGTGGCAAGGAGTCGGATACCGGCGACGCGAGTATCGCCATGTTCGGCAACACGAACCAGCCGATCGACGTCATGGTGCAGACCGGCCACCTGTTCGCCCCTATGCCCGATGTGATCCGCGACGACATGGCCTTCATCGACCGCATCCACTTCTACCTGCCGGGCTGGGAAGTGCCCAAGATGAAGGTGGAAATGTTCACCTGCCACTACGGCTTCGTCGTGGATTACTTCGCCGAGGCCCTTCGCGCCCTGCGGAAACACAACTTCACCGAGGTCCTCGACCAGCATTTCATCCAGGGGCGGCATCTCAATGCGCGGGACCAGAAGGCCGTGCGGAAGACAGTCTCGGGCCTGATGAAGGTCATCTACCCGCATGGGAAAGCGACCAAGGAGGAGCTGGCCGAGCTGGTGGAGCTGGCGATGGAAGGGCGTCGGCGCGTCAAGGAGCAGCTCAAGAAGATGGGCTCCTTCGAGTATTATCACACTTCTTTTAGCTATCAGGACAAGGAAAGCGGCGACGAGCGCTTCGTGGGTGTGCCCGAGCAAGGCGGCCGCGACCTGATTGCCGCTGATCCATTGGCGCCTGGCTCAGTCTACACCGGCTCGATCAACGCCGAGGGAACTGTGGGGCTTTTCCGTCTGGAGGTCACCCTGACCAGCGGCACCAGCAAACTGAAACCTGCCGGGGGCGTGAGTGGAACGATGAAGGAGTCTATCGCCCGCGCGTTCAGCTACTTGCAATCCAAGAAGATCGAGTTCGGGGTGGGCAGGGAAGTGGACAGCATGGACTTCCACGTCGAGGCCATCGACCTCATGCACAACGGCGCCGTGGGGGACGTGGGCGTGGCGTTCTTCGTCGCGGCCTTCTCGGCCCTGCGGCACACGCCCGCGACGGCCGCCACGCTGATCCTGGGCGACATGAGCATCTCGGGGGGCATCAAGGAGCTGCGGTCGCTGAACGAGATCCTCCAGTTGGCAATGGATAACGGCGTGAAGCGCGCCCTGCTGCCGATCGCCAACAAGCGCCAGTTCATGGATGTCAATAGCGACGTGGTCGAGCACGTTGACCCGGTATTCTACGGCGAACCCAAGGCCGCTGCGTTCAAGGCGCTGGGATGAATTGCGCAAACATGCAGGCACGGGGCTCCTGATATTCAAGATAGGAACGCTGCTTCTCACGGGAAGCTACGGTAAGACCAAAGGGGATGCAAATCACTCGGAGTAGGGACCCTGGCAAGTGCGCAAGACAAGATTCCTTCATCATTGCCCGAACTGCCATTGGGAGTTTCAAGCGGCCCAAACCCATAGCGGAGGTGTAATCTCCTGCCACGAGTGCAAGACCGTCTTCAATATACCCTATTTGCTAGATGAAGGCATTGGACCACCGACTGGCTACCGGGAGGTGCCGAATCCGACTGGTGGCGCATCGGTTCGTGCAGTGTTCGCGTCGTTTCCTTGCAAAGGCTGCGGACGTCAGCTTGGCTGGGATCGTGACCTCGTTAACTGTCAAGTTACGTGTCCGTACTGTCGTTACCAGTTCGCCATGCCAACGGGCAAGAATTTGAAGGGAACAACGTCACAAGAGTCTATGCACACGTTGCAGGGCATTTTGAAAGTGATCCGAGAGACAAGCACCCTCTACTATGTATACGGTCTTTTTGGTATCGACGGCAAACCCTTCTATATTGGCAAGGGCTCAGGTGATCGCATTGCGTGCCATGAGATAGAAGTGCGAGACGACGCGCAGGCTACGGCCAAGCATCAAGTCATCCGCGACGCGAAGATGAAGGGGCTGCGTGTCGGATACCGGCTTCTGGGGGTGTTTGAGGAAGAGCAAGAAGCTCTTGATGCAGAAAAACACTGGATTGCCCAATACGGTCGGAGTGATCGTGGGGCAGGTGTTTTGACCAACACGACCGACGGTGGTGAGGGGTTCAGTGAAGAATATCGTTACAATAAGAAGGCAATCAAGCGACAATCCGGGAGGTGTAGCCATCGCAAAGAATTCCCCAAAGACTCCGACTTGGCCCCACCGAGGCAACGCGGTTCGGGCGACGTTAAAGAACTCGGAAAGTGTGACCATTGGACGGGTATGGAGCTGCCTCTTGTGGCCTTCTGGCAAGGCTCCGGTTTAACGGTCCAGGTATTCAACGAGGACGATAACGTTGGCTGGAACAACAACAAATTCCCAACTCCAGTAGTGATTCGCGTCTTCGATGGTGCCGAAAAGGTCTTGGAGGACCGGTCGGCATTTTTCCTGGATCATTTTGGATGCTTGCTCTCTTCGCCACGACCTAATCAGCCCCCCGAGATACGATTAAGCGCAGAACGACGGCTGATTGCGAATGTACTGTACCGCCTTGCCGATGTTGCAAGAGAACTCGACGGTGCTCGTTTTCTCTGCCACAAAGACAATCTAATGACAGCCCTGAGCGTTCCAAACAGGAGCGTCAACAGGCATGAACGACCAAAGGGTGAATTGATGGTTAAGGGAGGGTTGGTCCGGTTTGACACTCAGTATGGCCGAAGGAATTTCAGTAAACGTCTTCAAGCGTGGGTCAAGGACAAATGCAGGAGCCTACGTGACATTGCGAGTGCGCTTGAAGAATGAAGTACTCGCGGTTGCCCCGGCTAGTCCAATTCCGGGTAGAGGGAATCAGAATATATGGGAATGGATCGCCAACGTGGAACCCTCCTCGGCCTCGCCATTGGGGAACCGTAGCCTGGCGGGGGTAGCTGAGTTCTACTCGATTCATCATCAGACCAACGCTTGAAGGACGGCATGGCCAACGAGCCGCTCAATCTGACGTACCGCATCGCTGCCTGGCTGGTTCGCTGGCGCTCGATGCTCCTGGCCATGTCGCTGGTGCTGACCTTCCTGGGCGTGTGGCCGTCCAGTCAATTGCGATTCGACGTAGCGATCACGAATCTGTTTCCGCCGAACGATCCAGTGTTGCTGGCGTATCAGGATGGTCTCAAGTTGTTTGGCGGCGCCGAATTGGTCGTGGTGGCATACACGGACCCTGAGCTACTGACTGCGGACGGTTTGATGCACCTTCGCGAGTTTTCGGAGACCTTCCGTGACCTCAAGTCGTTGGGCGTGGAAGGAGTCGCCAGTCTGGCCGACGTGCGCTGGCCGCTTGCTCCGCTGGACCCCACACCGCTTTTTGCGCAGATCGGTAAACATGGCCGCTCGCGCGAGGAAGTCAAAACAGAGTTGTTGAAATCCGAACTTTACCGGAATGTGTTCTTGGGAGACGATGGCAAGACCACGGCCATTGCGATCACGATTCGTGCCGAGCACACTGACCTGGAACGCAAGCATCTGATCGCGGGCATCCGTGAGCGTGCGGAAAGGAATCGGTTCAAGACCGTAGTCGCCGGCGGACCGATGCTCACACACGACGCCGCGGTATTTGTGGACCAGGACGGCCGCAAGCTGGGCTGGGTTTCGACGCTCGCGCTGGTGGCCGTGATCGGGGTTTTGTTCCGAAAGGTCCGCTGGGTGGTTCTGCCGCTGGCGGTGGTCCATGTCACACTGATCTGGACGAAGGCTCTTCTCTGGCTGGCCGAGGCCCACCTGAGCATGGTGTCCACGACGCTCACGGCATTGGTTACCGTGATCGGGGTGGCCAGTGTCGTGCAGGTGACCGCTAGGTATCGCGAGGAGCGGGAGCGTGCCGACGTCGCCGACGCCCTACTCAGGACCATGTCGGCCGCCGGGCCGGCGGTGTTCTGGGTCAGTCTCACGACCGCAGCCGGATTCGGGTCGTTGTTCATCTCGTCGATCGCGCCGGTACGCAATTTCGCGATCATGCTGTCCCTGGCCTCGATGCTCGTCTTTTTCGTCATGGCGGCCCTCGTTCCCGGTGTCGTAATCTTCGGCAATCGACCGAGTGATCCCGGGGCGGCGCCGGGGGCGCGACACATCGAGCGTCTGCTGGAGGCAACGATGGACTGGAGCCTCGCGCGGCCACGGCAGGTAGCCATCGTGGTAGTCGTCCTGTTCGTGCTCACCGTCGCCGGAATTTTTCGTATCCGTGCAGAAACCGATTTCACCCGCAACTTCCGGCAGTCGAGCGACGTGGTCGTTGCATACAACTTCGTCGAGGAGCGACTGGGCGGCGTGGGAACGATGGAGTTGGAATTCTCCGCGCCGGACGGTTTCACTCCGGGACTAGCGGACCGCCTGCGCAACCTCGAAACCCGTCTGCGCGAGACACCGAACCTCACCAAAGCTCTGGGCCTCGTGGACGTGCTTGATTTCTTCGAGGTTGGCGTCACGGGCACGCTCAGCCGATGGATGGGCCCCAAGGCCAGCCACGCCGCCAAGGTCTGGGTGCTCGATCAGCAGCGGCCCGATCTCGTGTCCGTCTTTTGGAATGAAAAGGAAAAGCAGATGCGTGTAATGCTCCGTGCCCGCGAGCAAGCCTCCAGCGGCGTAAAGAACGATCTGATTGCCACGGTCGAGCGGATTGGGCGCGAAGTCCTGGACCAGCCAAACGCGCCAGCCCACGTGCGAGTTACCGGCGTGTACCCGTTGCTCAATCACTTGGTCAGCGGCCTGATGTCGGACCAGTTGAACACGTTACTGCTCGCCACCGCCGCCGTGTTCTTCATCATGTGCATCGCGCTACGCAGCATTCGGCTGGCCATCGTGGGCTTGGTTCCGAAGATTGTCCCGATCCTCATGGTCCTCGGAGTTATGGGCTGGCTAGGCGTGCCGATCGACATGGGTACACCGATGGTCGCCTCCGTCTCGGTCGGTATCTCCGTCGGCTTCAGCATCCACTATCTCTACCGCTTCCGCCAAGAGCTTCTTGCCGGAGTCCCGTTCGATCAGGCGCTACGTGCTACGCATCGCCGCGTCGGCAGCGCAATGGTCTTCTCAAATCTGGCCCTGGTCTTCGGCTTCGCCGCGCTCGCGCTGTCGAACTTCATTCCGACCGCGCACTTTAGCGTCCTCGTCGGCGTTGCCCTCATCGGCGGCTTGGCCGGCAATCTGTTCGTGCTACCAGTACTGCTCAAATTGATTCCGCTGTAACGTGGTCAGGGTCTCGCGCAGATATGCGTCCATCGTCGGTTCATCAAGAGCCATCGCCAACATGTGGGCAACCGAAGTGCCGTAACGGTTGGCGCCGCTTAGTTGGCAGACACCGCGGCCCAGTGTAGAATGGCCATCATGGTGTCCATTGACCGTCAACGCGGAACCTTCTTCGGCCTCGCCATCGGCGATGCGCTCGGCGCCGCCGTCGAGTTCGAGATGCCGGGCACCTTCCCCGAGGTAACCGGCTACCGTGGCGGCGGTCCTCACGGCTTGGCTCCCGGCGAATGGACAGATGATACCTCGATGGCTCTCGCCCTGGCCGACAGCATCGCCGAGGGTGGCTGGGACTTGGACGACCAGGTGGAGCACTACCTAAAGTGGTGGAAGACGGGCGCATATTCGGTCAACGACCGGGTGTTCGATATCGGCGTCACGACGGTGCGCGCTTTGCAGCGATTCCAGGAAACCGGAAGCGCCCGACACTCGGGCGACCGCTCCGAGCGGGCCAGCGGCAACGGTTCGATCATGCGGTTGGCCCCCGTGCCGATCCGTTACTGCTACATGTTCCCCAGCGGCCTGGACGACCTGATCGAGCGGTGCATGGAATCCAGCCTGCCCACCCACGCCAGCCCGCAGTGCCTGTCGGGCTGCGCGTACATGGGGATCGTGCTGTGCGGATTGATCCAAGGCCTACCGCGTGAAGAAGTGCTGTTGCCGGACTGGGAGCCGCTTTGCCGCCTGAAGAACGCCTACACGCTGCATCCCGAGATTGAAGAGGTTGCGTCCGGCAGCTTCCGGCAGAGGCAGCCGCCCGAAATTGTCGGCAGCGGCTATGTGGTCAAGAGCCTGGAAGCCGCCCTGTGGGCCTTCCACGACGCCAAGGACTTCCGGGAGGCCGTCTTGCGGGCCGTGAACCTGGGCGACGACGCCGACACGACTGGGGCCGTCTGCGGCCAGCTTGCCGGGGCGTATTGGGGCGAGTCGGGGATTCCGGTAGAATGGCGGGACGGGCTGGCCAGAAAGGACATGATCGAGAAGGCCCTGCGGGGGTTGTTGGGAGATAAGGGATGAGTAAGTTCACCGGATTCGCCGGAGACTGTCGCCGGAGACTGGTGAACAACGGAACTTTGTGCGACAATGGCAGGACACGGGCGGGACGCGGTAATCGCACGGATGGCCTTCGCTTCCGTGCTGACGAGACCAGAATGAAATGACCGAAATCGCCACCGTCCCGACCGTTCATGACTTTCGCTGCCGCTGGAAGCCAAATAAAGATCATGGCGCGTTCCGATCTGCCGGTGACTTTCATGCAGACGACGGAATACAAGACCAGGCCAGCACTCTCTAAGAAAGAGCAGAAGCGCGCCACTCTCCAGCCGAGTGAATGGAAATGGAAGATGGCGCAGGGAAAATGAGCCTCGAACGCGGCGTGGCCAGAGATATTGCGGGGAAGGGCGGCAGATTTTACAGAAGATGTGAGGGAGTCATTGCACATGAGAACACTTGGTGGGTGGATGAGCGCGGCACTGTTCGCTGCCGCTTTGGCGTACTTGTGCCCGATCGGCTTCGCGGCCGACGTGGCTGGGGATCGAGGCAAATGGACGGCCATTTCAGAGAAATTGGTCAATTCGATAAGAGTAGGAGATCTTGCGGGCGTACCGAGCGAGAAGCAGAAGACCACGGGGGTCGCGGTTGACAGGACGACCGGCGCGGTGTTCGTTGTGCTCAACGGCAGCGGCGAAATCTGGCGCAGCCCTGACAAAGGCAAAACCTTCGAGCGGATCGACGGCGGTAAGATCAGCGGACGTTGCGAGACGGGCTGGTCGCTGAACGTCGATCCGAACAACGGCAGGCACATGGCGTGCTTTATGATCTACGGCAGTGGCGGTTTCACGCTTGACGGCGGGAGAACCTGGAGGCAATTTGCCAGCGGACCCTGTGATTACGCCGCAGTCGATTGGAGCGCCGTGGAACCCAGGGTGATGCTAGGCAACAAGCATGATGGAGGTGGGCGGGCTCTCTTGTCGAAAGACGCCGGAAAGACATGGAAGTTGGTCGGCACTGGCGTGGAATCACGCGCCGGGTCAAGTATTGGAGTCGGCGTGGTGGATTCCGGGACACTGTTGCTGCATCGGCGGGACAACTCGGGCATCGAGCGCAGTACCGACGATGGGAAGACCTGGACCCAGGTTTCCAAGCACAACCCGAGAAGCCGCGTGGCGGTGGTCTTCAAGGGCGTGATTTATTGGGCTGGGGCAGAGGGGCTTCTTGTCAGCAGCGATAAGGGGAAGAGTTGGCAGGTTCAAGGCACGCTGGTGGACGCGATCCAGGGGCCTTTCTTCGGCGAGGACGAGAATCACATCGTGGTGGTGGGAAGCAAGGGATTCTACGAAACGAAAGACGGCGGCAAGACATGGGAGAACGTCCTGCCCTTGGCCGGACTGGAGGCGGAACTCGATCCCAACAATGCCCTGTTGCAGAGCAACAAGTGCCGCATCGCCTGGTTCGACAGTTTCGCCTGGGACCCGATCGGCAACGCCTTCTACCACAGCCGCATGTTGGAAGCCACCAGGAAATACAAGCGATGAAAGGGCAGGAGTCATAGTGAGCCGATTCCCCTGTTCTCTGCTCTTGCTGATGCTAGTCGCTCAGGTGGCGTGCGCGGGAGAATCATCGCCGTCGATCGACCGTGAAACGCTGGACCGCTGGTCAGCGCCGTATCGCGGTTGGCACTACTGGCCGGACCCAGTGATACCGTCCCAGCCGAAGATTCCGGGGCACGAGGCGTTCGGCAACTCGGACTGCCCCTGCGTCTGCCAACTGCCCGGCCAGCCGGACAAGTGGTACATGAGCTTCATCGGCTTTAACGGCCAGGGCTACAACAGCTTCGTGGCCGAGAGCGACGACTTGGTCCACTGGAAACAGTTCCGCCTCGCCATGGGGTTTGGCAAGCCGGGCGAGTTCGATCACGGCGGCTGCGTCATCGGGGCCTTTCTTTACGACTCCTACGAGATCCGCGCCCCACGGGTGCTGAAACATCGCGACGGCAAGTTCTGGACGCTCTACGGCTGCTATCCCAAACAGGGCGGATACGAGATGCGGCCCGGCTATGAAGGGGTGGCCATGAGTGATGATGGCCTGGCTTGGCATCGAGCCAAGGACCAGCCGACCCTATCCGTGTCGGATGCCGACTGCGGTGCCTGGGAGAAAAGCTGCATATACCAGCCCTGGCTGGTCGAGTACGAAGGCAAGTTTTTCGACTTCTACAATGCGGCAGAAGGAGGCAGGGAGCAGACCGGCCTGGCCTTCTCAAGCAACCTGCTGACCTGGAAGCGATACTCCGGCAATCCAGTAGTCCGTGTCCGCCCCGGTAGCTACGACGGAGACTTCGCATCCGATCCCAAGGTGTTCCGTGACGGAGGCCACTGGGTGATGTTCTACTTCGGCGTTGGTCACGGCGGTGCGCACATTATGGCCGCGTTCTCCCGCGACCTCTTGCACTGGACGGCGCATCCTGAGCCGCTCTACAAGGCAGGCGGCCATCCAGGTGGATTGGACAAGACCTACGCCCACAAGATCTCGTTGGTCTACCAGCCAAAGAACGACAACTTCTACCTGTACTATTGCGCCGTAGGGAACCAGGGGCGTTGTATCGGGCTGATTACCAGTAAGCGGCTGGACAAGGTTGCGGGAGGGGTTGGCAGGAACTAAGGCTGGCCCGACCGGGGATGGTCGAGAAGGCCCTGTGCCGAAATCGAGGAAAGGACCAGGCTCACGCCGGATTGGGACACGGTCGTTCTCGCACTTCTTGTCGCAACGATGGCGGCCTTTGCATGCTGGGCTGTCTGTTGGTCGGCTTGGCCGCCACGGGCCGCAGCAGCGTTCCTGGGGCCGCTCATGGCCTACTGGCGGGCGGCAGATGTCTATGCGAAAATAGCAGGACACGGACGGTACTCAGCAATCTCACGGATGGCCTCCCACTTTGACCCCCTTAAACTTACGGAGAATACCACAATGAACCGAAACTTGAAGATTAACAAGTGCCTCGCCTTGGCTGGCATTCTGGCCGCGATTCTCGCGACTGCCCGCGTGGCAACTGCCGACAAGCTCGGCCCTGCGGCTAATCTGCCTATCGCCCCTGGGCCGTTCCAGCCCACCTGGGAATCGCTGAAGCAGTACGAGTGTCCCGAGTGGTTCCGCGATGCCAAGTTCGGCATCTGGGCCCACTGGAGCGCGCAGTGCGTGCCGGAAGACGGCGATTGGTACGCTCGCGGCATGTACGAACAGGGCAGTGACCATTACAAGTATCACGTCGAGCACTACGGCCATCCTTCCAAGGTTGGTTTCAAGGACATCTGCAACCTGTGGAAGGCCGAGAAATGGGAGCCGGAGAAGCTGATCCAACTCTACAAGCGGGCCGGAGCCAAGTATTTCGTGGCCCTAGCCAATCACCATTGCAACTTCGATTGCTTTGACTCGAAGTACCAGCCGTGGAACTCGGTCAATATCGGTCCGAAGAAGGACATTGTCGGCACCTGGGCCAAAGCCGCACGCGAAAATGGCCTGCGGTTTGGTGTTACGGTCCACTGTGCTCGCTCCTGGGACTGGTACGACGTGGCCCACGGTTCCGACAAGAACGGCCCACTGAAGGGCGTGCCTTACGACGGAATCCTGCTGAAGGCGGACGGTCAGGGCAAGTGGTGGGAAGGCTACGACCCTGCCGAACTCTATGGTCCGCACGGTGCCGCACGTACGGCGGAGGCGCGGCAGGCTTACATCGACAAGTGGTTCAACCGCACCCGCGACCTGATCGACAAGTACGATCCTGACTTGCTTTATTTCGACGACGGCATGAATCCCCTGGGCGAGGCGGGCATGAACATCTTCGCCCACTTCTACAACGCCAACATCCAGCGGCATGGCGGAAAGATCGAAGCTGTCTTGAACACCAAGGGCATGCCCAATCAACTCTTGAAGTGCCTCGTTCACGACTTCGAGCGGGGCCGCAGCAACCGTGTCGAAAAGTATCCTTGGCAAACCGACACCTGTATCGGCGAATGGCACTATCATCGTGACATCGGCTATCGGAGCGTGAAGGAAGTAGTCACGGAACTGGTCGAGATCGTCAGCAAGAATGGCAATCTGCTGCTGAACATCCCGGTGCGGGGCGACGGCACCATCGACGACAAGGAAGTGAAGTTCCTGGAAGGGATGGCACAATGGATGGACATTAACGGCGAGGGCATTTTCGGCACCAGGCCGTTCACGATCTACGGTGAGGCGAACGTCCGCTTCACCACCAAGGGCAATTCCCTCTATGCGTTCTCCCTCGGTTGGCCGGACAAGTCCCTGACGATCCATGCCCTGGCCAAGGGCTCGCCGTTGGTCACGGGCGACGTCACCGAGGTGCGTCTACTTGGGCATGACGGCAAGCTGGACTTTTCCCGTAATGAAGACGGTCTGACGATCAGTTTGCCGGAGAAGAAGCCATGCGATTACGCCGTGGCCTTCAAGATTACCGGACTCAAGCCTGTACCGGGTGCTGAACCCGCTGCCTTCACCGGAACCATTAAACCAGCGGCCAAAGGTTCGTTGCAGCTTGATGCGGAAGTGGCCGAGTTGCACGGTTCACTCCAGGTGGAATCCAAGGGTGACGTGCCGAACATCGGCTACTGGGATAACTCACAGGACACGGCCTCGTGGAACAAGGTGAAATTCGTGAAGCCTGGCAAGTATGATGTTGATGTCCTCGTGGCCACGCCGCATGGAGGGGTTAAACTTACCATAATGATTGGCGATCAAGAGATTTTCGGCACAGTGCCGCAGACGGGCGACTACTCTAATTTCCAGACAGTCACCCTCGGCAAGATCACTGTCAAGCAAGCGGGTGAGTTCGCGGTCATAGCCCGCCCGCACGACGCCAAGACTTGGAAGGCTATCAACCTTTCCCGAATTACCCTGAAGCCGACGAGATGAGGGGTGCGCCATGAATGGGCGGGTTAGGCATGATTAGCTCGGTGGTCGTGCGAAAGATGGCTTGGCCTGGATCGTTGCTGTTGGTCGTTCTGTCGATTGGCTCGGTGTCGGTCGCGGACCTGCCGGATCTGAAGGCCCAAGCGACCAGCGGCCTACCCAGCGCCCAAGTTGGCCTGGGCATTGCTTACCGGGACGGCAAGGGAGTGGCTCGCGATTACGCACAAGCCTTGGCTTGGTTCCGCAAGGCGGTGGAAAAGGACGATGCGGCGGCCTTGGACAACCTCGGCTGGATGTACGAACACGGATTCGGAACGAGCGCCGACCTGGCCGCAGCCGCCCGATACTACCGTGCCTCGGCGGACAAGGGGCATGCTCAGGGGCAATGGAACCTGGGGCGGATGTATGCGGAGACCTCCTGGGGCCACTACGACAACGCGGAGGCTGCCCGCTGGTATCGCCGGGCCGCCGATGCCGGGCACATTTGGGCGCAGTACCGACTGGGGCTCGCGTACCTTCAGGGGATGGGGGTTGTAGCCGACGATGGCCAGGCCCGCCAGTGGTTTCTGAAATCCGCCCGCCAAGGCAACGCCGAGGCCATGCTGGCGCTGGGGACCATGTGCTGCCTCGGCAGCGGCGTGAACCGAAGCGACGAACAGGCCCGCACTTGGTTCGCCAAGGCCGCAGGCCAGCGCGATGATCGGGCAGCAGACGCCGTGAACTGGCTCGATCTGCGGCAGAAGTCAGCGGTCCCCGGCAAGTTGATCTGCCTGAAGGTCCCGCACATCTCCCAGGGATGGAACATGTGCGGCGTGGCGTCGGCCACGATGGCGACCGCCTTTCATGGCAAAACGGGCGATCAATACGAGGTGAAAAGGCTGTGCGGCAGCCCTATGGGCGACGGCACCGACTGGATGGATCTCATTGCCGCTGCTGCCAAGTTGAGATGCCGATGGGAACTCAAAACCTTCTCCTACGATAAGGCTGGGCTTCGCGACGGCTGCAAGCGGATGATGGCATGGCTCGACTCCGGGCATCCGATCCTGCTGGACATCACGGTGGAGCCGCCAGGCCGCTCGCCTACCGGCCACACAGTGGTTGTGGTGGGCTACGACGCGGCGGGTGAAAGGTGGATCATTGACAATCCGGCGCTGGGACCACCTGGAATCCAGATATACGACGTTCCGACACTCGACAAGCTGTGGCACTCGCGATGGTACTCATCCAAGTCGCCGGGAATGTCACGACCAATCATTCTGACACACTGACGCACTCCCCCGATACTGGTGGAAAACGCGGGTTTGTGCGAGAATGGCAGAAACACGGATGGACGCGATAATCACGGACGGCCTTCGCTTCACCCACGCAGAGGTCCGACCGAAATGCCCGAAATCGCCAATGCACTAACTGTCCACGAACTCCGCCGCCGCTGGAAGCCGCACAAAGAGCGGCTCCAGGCGGTGAAAGGCGAACAGGCCACGTCCATCCGGTTCCATCGGGCCTGTAGCTGGATGGCCCGCGTCGAGCAGATGCCGGACGGCCAGGATCACGACCTGGGCCTGGTGAGCCTGTGTATCGCCTTCAATTCGCTTTACGGCCAATGGGACTGCCAGAAACGCGAGCCGAAACCCGACCGCGAAAGCTGGCGCGTCTTTATCGACCGGATTCTCAAGCTCGACCGCGATGGCCATGTCGCCGGTGCCCTGTAAGGTAACCGTCAAAGAATCGCCATCGCCTAGAGTGGTTCCAAGTCCCGTGTAGCGTTGCTAGCTACAGATTTCGCGGGAATTATTCATGTGCTAACTGGATTCTTACGCTACACCGGGCGTGAAAGCGCTCTAGTCGGCGGTATGCAGTTTGGCCAGCGAACCCAGCAGCAGGGCAATGAGGGTGAGGAAGGGGCATTTCACGGTTTCACTTGCTCCATAACCAACACCCAGTCTTGCGGCGAAGGCACGTTGGGTGTTCGCCACTCGTCGCTGTGGAGCAGCACCGTCTTGGCATCATGCCGTGCGGATGGCTCGGCCTGCCGCTTCATGCGAACAAACTGCGCACGCGACAGCTCAAAACGGCGAAACTCCTGACGATCGCCAATCTGATATAGCCATAGACCGGTTTTGCCGGCCATCGTGTTGGTCACGTCGATAATCGGCGTGTAATAGGTCTTCTCGCCGTCCGTGAGGACAATGGCTGCGAATGTTCCGCAGACCGCCGCGGTAAGATGGATCTTCGGCCCGATCTCCGGCACGGGCACCTCTCCCAGGTTCGCACCCCATTGACCATTCTTGCGGTCGTGAATGAAGAGGGCCTTCATCGAGGGGCTGTAGAGGCCGACCACGTAATTGTCCGCGTCGTGAAAGCGGAGGATGATGCCGGCCTCGGCGTTGCTGTTGGCCTCGGCACTCGCCATCAGGTCGGCACCGCTCTCCTTTTCCATGATCGTGACCAGGCCTTTGCCGCCCACAAGACATCCACCCTTGCGTTCCGTCGGCGTACCGTAGTCCTTCCAGGTCGAAGTACCCGTTCCCTCAAATCGGTCATCGAAAAGCAGTGGTTGCGCGTGGCCTTCAAACGGCTTGGCTGCCGGGCCGGCGGCGATCACTGTCCCCAAGTCGTAACGCTTTCCGTTGGTCGGATTAAAATAGAAGGCGTGATACGGCACGTCGCGTTCAAGCTGCCTGACCACGAAGCCGCTCCAGTCGTAAATGCCACGCCGCGGCAGGTAGACGAAACGCACTTCTCCGGGGATGCCCGCTGCATAACAGCCGGGAGCCCATTCCAGATGCGGCTCGAAGCGCGACCACGGATACTTCTCCAGTAGCCGTTTGCCGATCCCCAGTTGCGTCGAACCGGGAGCGCTCATTCCCTCTTTCCAGGTCGTCCAGTCGTAGATCGGCGTGATGCCCGGATCGCCGTCGACGCCCATGTGCCAGATGCCGGCGGCGCCATAGGTATGGCCGGCCGACCCGCTAAGCATATTCCCCCAAAACACGTAACGCTGCACGTCCTGGAACGCGGTCTGCATGTGGCCTTCATAGCAGTACTCGCCGACCACCACCGGCATCGGCGGTTTGCGGGCATAGGCAGCCTGGATTTTGGGGATTGCCCCGCGCGCCGCGTCCCAGTCGCCGTGTCCGGTCTGGAGCATGTCGAAATCGATGACAGATTCATCGGTGACCGAATCTCGGGCCGAACCGCCCGGGTGAATCGTGGACGGACGGCGATAGGGGTCGATCTTCTGGACGTACCTTGCCACCTCGGTCCACTGGGGGCCGGCCGATTCGCCGCCGATGATCCATACCGTGGGATAGGCGCCGTACCGCGCGATCAGGTTCCGCCAATGCCGTTTGATGCCGGCGACCCCGGCAGCCCGCAGGCCGTCGCAATCGGGCCGCCCCCATCCGCCGACGATCGCCGGGACGATGCCCGCCTCGACCAGATGCTTGATGCGGCGGTCGGCATACTCGAAGTAGGCAGGGTTGACGACGCTGAAATCCCTGGTTAGGTACGGTTTGCCGCCCTCGTCCTCCCAGCGCGGCTCGAAACTTCCTTCATCTGGGTAGACACCACATACGATCTGCACGACGGAAAAGCCCTTGGCCTTGCGGTCGGCGGTGAGTTCCTGGAATCCCTCCCAAGTGAGCCGCTTGCAGAGGCCCTTCCACCACGTATCGCCCAGCCACAAGAACGGCGTGCCGTCTGCATGTTCGAAGTGCCGCCGGTCCTTGGCCACACGGATTGAGCCATGGCGGTATAAAGGATTGTCGCTCGCGCAGGCGACAAACTCGATCTTTCCATCAACGGCGTGGAGTTTCGGGTTGGTTCGATCAGAGCACTCAGTCCGCCATGCGACTTGGCCCGGCCTTGGCGACGCGTAGCGAAAACACCATCGATTGCTGCCAGCCCAAAAGGCAGGCACGCGCAATTGCCTTCCATCGGGCTGCATGACGATGGCATCGAGTTCCACTTCCATGAACGGGTTCTGGTAAGTCCTCTCGGAAACCAGTGATATTTCGGCAACTCGATTCGCCTCGACCTTTTGTGAAGCCGCTACATCGCCGACGGGCGAGAGCACACGATCGGTATCCGCAGCACGAAGCGCGGCCAGCGGCGCCAGTAGCAGGGCGGTGAAGCCTACGAGAATGCATCTTGTTGTTCCGTTCATCAGGGGAAATATCCTCAGTAAGTCGATGGGCAATCGTCCGGCTTTGGACATCAGGCCGACTCCTAGTCCACTATTATAGTCACGCCGAGAACCGTGTCACAAACGGCCCGTTTTGCAATACGCGACCGCTTGCCGTTTTGCTTGATTCCCTTGCAGAGAAATGCCGAGATCGGCATCGGAAATCGAGGTTTCCAACACCAACTTGCCACGTTGGGGGCATGGCCAAATACTCCCCAAAGCATAGCGGGCGAAAACTCAGAAGCACCGTTACCTATTGGGCGGCGGCAAGGCGACGTGCGGTCCGTTTCTGCTGACGGCGGGCTTGGGCTTCACGGGATTCTTCTTCCCGCTGTTCCAGCCGATGCTCAGGATGAGCGGCCAGCCAGCGATCCGGCAACAGAGATTCCAGGGCAGCCGTGTCGCCTGGGGCGATGGCCGCAATCCGACGCAGCAGGTCCGTCAGGTACGGCCATACGTCAACGCCGTTCCGCCAGAGTTGTTACACCAGCAAGCATCGAACGGCGTTCGTCGTGCCGAGCAGAATCGCCCGATTTACGCAGTGCAACTATTTCGGTCTCCCCCGCCTTATTGACCTCGGCTTTCCCACGCTATAAACTGCCATTCAGGAGCACGATTTCGACCCCGAACCTGCAAAGGCCCAGGCCGCTATGAAACCCGCCCCTGCCATTGATCTCGCCCACCACCTGCTGCATCGCCTCGGCTGGTCCGTAGGCGAAGTCATTCCTTGAAGAGGTTACAAATGACGCTTAGACTGTTCGTCGCATTTTCCCTGGTCCTTTCGTGCTTGTCGGCCGCTTGGAGCGACGAGGCCAAAAACGACGCCCTTGAAGGCACTTGGCTGCCATCGTCGGCTGAACTCGGCGGTAAAAAGTTCCCCGACGAGGTGTGCAAGACCATTAGACTCAAGGTCAAGGGTGACCAGTACACCGTGACCGTCGGGACTGAAGTTGATCGGGGGACTTGCAAGCTGGATCCATCGGCGAAGCCGAAGTCGCTTGACATCACTGGCACCGATGGGCCGAACAAGGGCAAGACGATCCTGGCAATTTACGAGAAGAATGCCGATACAATGCGGGTCTGTTACGACCTCAGCGGCAAGGGTCGTCCCGCGGAATTCAAGACTACGACCGGGACTCTACTGTTCCTGGTCGAGTACAAACGACAGAAGGAATGAAACGGTTCCTGCGACAGGCAGGTGGTCATCGCTACGGCTGCTTCGCAGGCCATGGCCTGGCGGAAATGCTGGCGGTTGGCTGGCGCTGTTCAGCAGGATGGCGAAGTTTTGCCAGTGCGACCAGTTTCTGGTTTCGTTCCACGACACCCACACCAACCATGAATCACACGAAACCGACACGACGAGGCTGGTTAAGAACCGCCGCCTCAATAGCGATTGCGTTGACAATGTCGTCGCGGCCTGCATCGTTCACCTGGGCCGAACAGCCCAACGCACGACCCGTAACTACCCGCGGTGAAATTGTCTTGTCGCGTGCCAGCCACGCCTGGATGTCGCAGCAAATCCAGGAGCCGTGTATCCTGCCGAACCCCAAGATGCCGGGACGCTTGATCATGTTCTACTCGGCCGTGTCGTCGTCCAATCGTGTCGTGGCGGCGATCGGCAAGGCCTGGGCCGACACACGCGATCCATTTCGCTGGCACCAGGATGCCGCGAATCCAGTCTTTCGACCCACCGGACGCGGCTGGGACTCCTCCACCATCCGCCTCGACACAGTCCTTTACATACCAGCGGAAGACGTTTACTACATCTACTACTCCGGCTCTGCCGGCACAGTTCAGGATCGGATCGGCCTCGCAATCTGTCCGGCGGGCGCTGACGGCTACTCTGGGGTGACCGCGGCTGCCATTGCCCGGTACGGCACCGCACCCGTGCTGGCCCCGGAGCCAGCATCGCCGTTTCACGAGGAGATGGCCTCCCAGGCAGCCGTCATGCGCGAATGGAACGCCAGGATGCAACGATGGGACTGGTACATGTACTACTCGTACCGCGGAAAGGATGGCACTCTGCCTGGCATCCGCCTTGCGACTTCGCACGACGGCAAGACATGGACGCGGCACTTCAATGCCGACGACCCACGCGGAATGGGGCAGATCTTTCGCTCCACACCTGCCGCCTACTACGAGTGGCATCAGGTGTTCAAAATAGATGGGACGTATGTGCTCTGCATCGAGGTGGGGGTGAACCATGGCGCACGCTGGCGGCCGGGTCTCGCCGTTAGCACGGACCCAGTACGGGGCTGGATGCAACTCGATCTCGACACTGTGCTACAGACGAAGTGGCCTGGGCTCTACGACGACCGCACGCTCTATCACGTCGCCACGCCGGCACTATACTTGATTGACAGAAAGTGGTATCTTTTTGCGCAGGCATGTGGTCGGCCCGCGAACGACAACTATATCGACGGGGCCTGGGAGATGTGGTGCATCGCTTGCGACCGAGTGATTCCGACTCGCCCGGGCTGTGCCCAACTCTGCATTCCGGGAGAGCCGACACACACCGTTGGTACAACCCAGAAATGATTTGCCGAGCGCAAACCGACCCGAAGTCCGAATTGACTGAGGCCGCCGCCACCGCCGCCCGACCAGCCCCGAAAGGAATCCCGTGACTCGCTACCTGCCCAGTCTTCTTCTGCTCGGTCTCCTCTGCCTACCCGGCTGCGGGCAAGCCCCGGCCCAGATAAGCAATGGCCAAGCCGCGCAATCCCTCCCGCCGGTTGAAGTTTACTTTTCACCCAAGGGCGGCTGCACCGAGGCCGTGGTCAAGGAACTGGACGCCGCCAAGGCCAGCGTCCTTGTGCAGGCGTACTCATTCACCAGTTTGCCCATCGCCAAGGCCCTACTGGCTGCGCACAAGCGGGGCGTGAAGGTCGAAGTCATCCTCGACAAATCGCAGAAGACCGAGAAGTATTCTGCGGCCGACTTCCTGGTCAACGTGGGTATCCCCATGCAGATCGACGCCAAGCACTCCATCGCCCACAATAAGATCATCGTCATCGACGGGGCAACCGTCGTTACCGGGTCGTTCAACTTCACCACGGCTGCCGAGGAGCACAACGCCGAGAACCTGCTGGTCATCCGCTCGCCGGAATTGGCGGCGAAGTATGCGGCCAACTGGAAAGTTCATGCCGACCATTCCGATCCCTACGCCGGGCGCACGGAGGGTTACTCCCAATCGCACCGCGCTGAGTCCGCCAATCCTGCCGCGCCGGCAACGGTCCCTGTGACCGAGGGCTACGTCGCCTCCAAGAACTCGGCCGTCTTCCATAAGGCGGGCTGCAAGGGAGCGGCGAAGATTTCCGAGAAGAACCTGGTCAGGTACACCACGCGGGACGAGGCGATTGCGGCGGGGAAGAAGCCCTGCCAGGAATGCAACCCATAGGAATCATTGACATGGGAATGGACATCACAGGTAGGAATCCCAGTGTCTCTGCTGGAAAGTATTTCAGGGCAAACGTCTGGTCGTGGCGACCAATCCATGCCCTGATCTGCGCGCTATGCTCTGACCTGCTGGACGAGGAGACACTTGAGAAAATAGGCTACAATGACGGAGCCGGTGCTGCCGACCAGAAGACCTGCACTGAGATGGCAAATCGGTTTGAGCAATGGATGGAGCACAATGTCCAGGGGCTAAGCTTGGACATCCCCGGCGCAAAGGTCACGGAGGACGGGCGGTTCGTTACCGAGGAAGAAGTCGAAACGAATCCAGAATTGGACACTCGCACGCCTTACCAGGTCGAGGACGAACATCTCAAGGAATGGATCGAGTTCTTGCGGCACTGCGGCGGGTTCGAGGTATGGTGACGAATGAGGACGATAGCGGAATAGATTCGTGGAGATTGCCGTGACTTCACCCTCCAAGAACGAATTTACCAAGCCCATAACGGACCGCATCCGTCAAACAGGAGAGAAGGGCACAGGTCTTGCTAAACCCACCCGTTCGCCTCCGCCGTCCACCTGGGCTCAGCGTCTGGAAGACCTGAAGCGATTCAAGAAGGGACACGGCCAGTGCAATGTGCCAGCCGAGTATCCCCCAAATCGGCCGCTGGGAAGATGGGTGCATTATGTCCGGGGCCAGAAAAAGGCCGGCAAGCTTCCGAAGGAACGGATTCGTTGCCTGGAAAAACTCGGCTTCTGCTGGTCTTTGAAGAATCGTAGCGTCTCTCGGCTGGACTGGGACGTTATGCTGGCCGCATTGACAGCCTTTACGGAGCGTCATGGGCATTGCAACGTCCCCCGTACGTGGCCTGAAGACCCACGACTCAGTTGGTGGGTCATCGGTCTCCGACGCAAGAAGCGAGAAGGCAAGCTCCATCGGCAACAGATCGCGCAGTTGGACAGGCTCGGTTTCGTTTGGGAACCAGCACGAAAGCGATCATGGTCGGAAAAGTACGCAGCCTTAGTTGAGTACAAGAGGGTTCACGGCGACTGCAATGTGCCTTGTGATTGGTCGGGAAACCCGCGCCTTGGGACGTGGATTTCGATTCAGCGACTGGCTCGGAAAGAGAACCGTCTGGAGCAAGGTCGCATCGAACAGCTCGACAGGCTCGGTTTTGTTTGGAATTGCCATGAGTGCCAATGGGAGTCTAATTACTCTGCCTTGGTCAAATTCTGGAAGAAGTTCGGGCACTGTCGAGTTTCCAAGCTGTCGAAGAGCCACGCCGTACTTGGCAACTGGGTTAGTACACTTCGAGTGAGAAAAAGGCAGGGCAAGCTGAGTGCGGAACGAATCCGGCGGCTCGACTTGTTGGGGTTCACCTGGGACATCCCAACGGGACACTCCCGACCCAAAGAAGACGCGCCGCAGGCCGGCGTGCCGGGGAAGCCGAAGCGTTCACGCCCCAGGAGCGGCTAGCTTCGTCTATCCTCCGTAGAAGTTCACCGTTCCGCGGCCCGCTACCCAGATCCCTCATGGCGTAACTTCTGGGCTGCATGACGGCCTTCTTGAAGCAACTATCTCGGGCAACATTTACTCTTTGGCCGGTCGGTTGCCATCCTTCTTGGCATCAGCCTCAGTCATCCATTTGCCTTCTTCGGTGTTGCCGTACCACTGGCTGCCTTCCTTGTGGTAGACCTTCGTATCCGTATTCACCCAAACCATGCCTTTCTTGGGCGGCTTCTTGGGCGTGTTCACGACCACCAGTGGCGTGATCTTCTTGATCGTTGCAGCCGGAATGCCGACCTTGGATAAGTCCTTGATGTTCTTGTACGGTCGGCCCGCCATGATCTTCTTCGAATACGCCTCCCCGATACCGGGCAACTCCTGCAACTGTTCTAACGTTGCCCTGTTCAAGTCGATCTTCGCAGCCGGTTTCTCGGTCTTGACGGGTTCCTTCGGGTCCGCTGCCCAAGCCTGCTGTGCTGCCAGCAGAAGAACGGCAACTACGATGGGAATGCGGAAAAGTAGTCGAGACATTATCCATCTCCTCAAAAGAAAACAAATCTCAGATCAGGTGCGAGGCCATGCTACTTTGCTGGCCTTCGGAAACCACACCGTGGTCGTAGTGATTATACCTCCGAGGACAAGAGGGCATACAACGACGGCAAGACGTAGATGTTCCGGCACTCCCAGAAGGAACGGCGGCAACTCCCGCTGCTGCGAGACGGGCGATGCTGAAATCGCAGGCTGACACACGCCTCAAGCCAGCCGACTTCCTGGCCTTGCAACTCGTATGCGATTCTTGCTTCGCGTCTGGCGGCCTCACGGAGCGAGAGCGGCGGTTGGCCAGCTTTGGTCGTCCACTGCCACAGCGGCGTTCCTGGGGGCCGTAGCCGTCAGTCTCCTTCCCCACGGCGAAGGCATGGTGGCCTCCGTCTTTTGGTTGTAGTGCCGTCCGTGGAAGCCTATTCTTGGCCTGGGCCGACACGTACCGCAAACGCATCGCGGTCGCTGGTCCAGGGGATAGTGACATCGAGCGTATTATCGCGGATTGGCAGGCGGGCATCAATGACCGTCTGAATAGATGCGACCGCCCCGCCCTTGTTCTCTGGAATCCGCTCGACGACAACACGGATACCTTCACCTTCTCGGAGATAGGCCGCCTTGGCCAGCCCTTGGAAAGTGACCTTCACGTCGCCCTGCAAGCCGCCCTTGTTGCCCAGCAAGACCCGCACAATTCTGAGGTGTTCATCGCGGCTGGCCACCAGGTCGATCTTGGCGCTTGGCGTGGTGGAAGCCAAACGGCCCGATAGCGCCGCGTAACGCTGGTAGGCCCACCACTGGCCCTTGGGAATGGTCTTGCGGGCATCGAAGAGGATGCCGTCCAGATTGCCCTTTCCCTCGTCGCCCCAGATGGCATGGCAACCGAAGTCGATCCTGGCCCGTTCGATCTGGGCGATCAGCCAGGCGGTCTTCCCGGCGTACTGCTCGTGATCAAGGCAGTATTCATTGACCATGAGGCCCTTCACCTGGAGGTTCTCGGCCTTCAGCAGCTTGCGACACTCCTCGGCCTCCTTGACCACGTCGTGGGGAAAGTGCCAGCAAACGTAATCGGGCTCGACCTTGTTGTCTTTACAGAAGCGAATGAAGGCCGTGAATCGTGGTTGGCCGGGATGAACGTTCGACCAACTCGGCCCTACGATAACGGCCTGGGAATCGATCTGGCGGATCTTCAGGTACGCCCTCCGCCAAGTTTCGTTGAACTGTACAGGCGACCGTTTCCAGAAGAAGCCGTGGTCCGGTTCGTTCCAGATGTCCCACTGCGGCTTGAGCCCTCGTTTCTGTGTGTCCTGGACCATGCGGACGACGAACTCTTCCCACTTCGCCCACTGGCCGTCGTCGCCGGGGTGCCTTTTCCCGTAGCCCCAGCCGTCTGAAATCACAACCTGCTGCTCGATACCCAGCTTCTTCATCCGCTCGGCCTGCGCCCACGTCGTTCCGGGCCGGGTGCGATGAAGCCGAGCCTTGAGCGGAGCGATCATACTGTCGGGCGGCAAGTGCCCGTCGTTGCTGAATCCGTGCAGGAAGCCGCTGGCCCGGTGGAGGATCTCGCCGCCGTCCATGCCAAGATCGATAGTTACGCTCTCTGCCGCTGTAGCCGTGGAGAGGCCGATCAGTAACCAGGCCACCCAGACCACTATCATACCGTTGGGCTTGCCTTGCTTGTCGTAGGAGCCGACGATCCAGGTCGGCGTGGGGTAGATCAGCGTCTTGGCACCGATTGGGCGATTGGGGCGTAAACACCGTGAACAACACTGTCTGGGCGGTGGTGAACCACGAGGGCGAGTTTGCCGTCGTGCCGGAGCCTTCGACGGTGACCCTGCTGAGCGTCTTCGCCGTGGGCCTGCTGGGCTATCGCATGCGGCTACGAAGGCGACGCGCAGGGCGAGTTCGCGATAGCGGCGTCTCGGCCACGTTGCACTTTTCTGCGCCTTCAAGAGTGACTGGACGAGCGGCATGAAGAACGTGTGATCGATATTCGTCAGCACGACTTTCCTCATTCTACAACGTCCAGCCCTTGCGATACTCGATATGTACGAACTGGTTGAGGTCGGGGAGGTTGGTGACCTTCATCTTTAGGCTATCCCACTGGAGCCGCTGGCCCGGCGAGCGGAGCGCCAGCACGCCCAGCAGGAGAATCTCCGTCAGCGGACCGGCGTAGTCGAAGTTCGACATCGGCTGAGGTCCGCCCCTGCAGGCCGACAGCCACTCTTCGTAATGGCCGGGCGAGCGCTTCATCGTCTTGGGGACCTTGGCCGCTTTCTCGTGGAGTTCCGAGGGCAGAAGGCGCGGCATTCCGCCGTGCGAGCCGTGGTGCATCTTCCCTTTCGTGCCGACGTACAGGACGCCGTTGTCTTCCAGCCGCCGCCAGCCCTTGGCCTGGACCATCTCCGGAGGCACCGGCGGCTTTAGTCCGCCGTCGTACCAGGTCAACGTTACCGGTCCGCGGCCGCCGCGCACCGGGAACTCAAAGGTGATGATCGAGGCGATTGGATAGGTCTCGAAATTCCGCCGGCCGCCTTCGAGGATGGTTCCGTCGATGGTCGTAGTGGCCTGGACCGCGGCGGGGGCTCCCAGCCCAAGCGCCCATACGGGATGGTCGATGATGTGGGCTCCCATGTCGCCCAGGCCCCCGCTGCCGAAATCCCACCAGCCCTTCCACGTAGCCGGAACGTAGATCGGATGGTAGGGGCGATCGCGAACCGGCCCTAGCCAAAGGTCCCAATCGAGCCTCGGCGGCACCGGGGGCTTTTCCGTGGGGCGGTCAATCCCCGTCTTCCACCAGAGGCCCGCTCGATCCGTCCAACAATGCACCTCCCGCACGTCGCCAATAACGCCGGCCTGGACCCATTCGTTGGTTAGCCGCGCGCCCTCCGTGGCGTGGCCCTGGTTGCCCATCTGGGTCATTACGTCGGCGGCGCGGGCGACCTCGGTCAAGGTACGGGCCTCGCGGAGCGTGTGCGTCAACGGCTTCTGGCAGTAGACGTGTTTTCCCGCCCGGATTGCGGCCAGGGAGGCAACGGCGTGGATGTGGTCGGGCGTCCCGACGGTGACCGCGTCGATTCGCTTCGCTTCCTTGTCGAACATGACGCGGAAATCCTTGTAGCGGGACGCCTTCGGAAATGCCTTGTAGGAGCTGGCGGCGCGTTGCTCGTCGACATCACACAGGGCAACAATGTTTGCGCCGATTTGGGCGTGCGTAGCGATGTCATTCCCGCCCTGTCCGCCGGCGCCGATGCCGGCCACGTTCAGCCGCTCGCTCGGCGGCAGGTTGCCGGGGCCGCCTAGGACATGGCGGGGCACGATGGTAATCACCGCTGCGGTGGCGCCAGCGGCGAGTATCCGGCGGCGGGTGATCTGGTCGTTGGGTTTCATCAGCGAGTCTCCTGAAGGGGCGGATGCGAGGCTCTCACGGTCTTGAGTCTATGCTGGCAGGACAAGGGCGTCAAGCATCGACGAAATCGCCGGTGTCCGAGAGGCAAGTGACCTCCCGCAACGTGATGAGTCCGGCCGTACAACCGTACGATCGCCTGAAGGGTTCGCTTTTCTCGCGCCAGGCAGCCGGGTTCGATAGGGCGTGACTTCATCGTACTCCTTAGCGTGGAGGGCCGGATCGGCTACTCCCCCATCTTCTTCTTGGTCAGGGGCTGCATAAGTTCCCGTACACGCCTGCCCAATTGCGCCGCGTACAGGTCCCGCGGCTCCAGCTCTTCCGGCTCGATCGTCTCAAACCATTTCCCATTCAAGTTTTTCACCTCCGCCGCTGTCGGCCCGGTCCTCAACCCCACGAGGTTCATCGCCGCTGGGCCGAACGACGAGGGCGGATACTTCAGCCCCCTCCGCGCTCGGATGTTCCAGAACGTCTCCCAGGCTCCGCTGTTCTTGCCCAGCGCCGCCCCGCCGCCACACTGCCACAACCGCATCCCCTCCCCAGCGTCGATGTCCGTGAACAGATTGGCGTAAGGTGTGCGCTTGTGGTGGTCGAAACAGAGGTCCACTCCATCCCCCCGCGTGCAGACATTCCCCGCGCAGCCCTCCACGGTGATGTCGTGCATGAAGCGCGTCTTGAAATGGAAATCTGTAACCAGGTTGTCGTCGCCCCCCAGGCCAATCCCGTGGTGGCCCGTAGCCTTGCGCTCTCTTTCCGTGGCGCGCGACGAATCGAACGTCACCCCCTGGATCGTGCAGAAAACGCCATCCGAAAAAATCCCGCTGTCCGAGTTCACGATCCGGATGTTGCGGCCCCAGCAGTCTGCCACCCTGCTCATGGCGATCGCGTTGTAACCCAGCTCGGTAAAGTGGCCCTTGTATGGCGTATTGGGGAATTCAAAGCAGAGATTTTCCACGCCGCTCTCGCGCACGCTCGGCGCGAAATCCCTCACATGCGCCCTCCATGCCGGCCTGACGTCAAAGCGGAGCGGCCGATCGAAATGCACAGTGTTGCCCTCGACCTTCGTCACGCGGCAGGGCATCTCGGCTCGCATGTTCCTCAAGTTTTTCGTGTCGCCGGGGTCTCCGGCATAAAGGTAATCAACCAGCGTCTTGTCGCCAGGGTCACGCTGGGCGATGGCGATCCATTGCCCCGGCTTGAACGAAACCGCCGAATCGACCTGAATCGCCTGGTCGCCGCGCCGCGATTCGCCTTTCACCGTCGCCAGAGTTTCTTGCCCGAGGCTTCCTTTCAACCAGACGAACCCTCCGGACCAGGAATAATTCGAGGTCCGTTCGCCCGTAGTCGTGGCGCCCCAATCCGGCTTGATGTCGGTTAGCGTGATCGGGAAGTAAAGCACGCTCTTGTCCGGTCCGGCTCCCCGCAGCACTACACCTGGGCGTCTGATCTCCAGGATTTTCTTGATCTTGTAGCGCCCGGCTGGCACCTCGATGGCGCCTCGGGGCGCCTTGACCAGCGCGTCCAGGAACGCCTGCGAATCATCCGCGACGCCGTCACCCTGCGCCCCGAACTCTTTCACGCTTACGCCCCGCGGCAGATCCGGCAGCGGTGCTTCCCCGCAGTGGTAGCCGGCATAGGAAAAATCGGGCAGGCGGCTTTGCGGACTCCATTTTTCCCCGTGTTTCCCCCACAGCGCCGAGGTTTCGGCCGCCGTCGCCGCCGTCGCGGTCAGGCACAATGCCCAGCTCGTCACAAAAACACTCCACTCCGCCCACCTTTTGTTTTTCATGGATCAACTCCTGCGAAACTCTTTCTTTCTCATACCGGCACCATGGCTAGCCTCATTTGTAACTTTCCCATTGTTCGTAAGGTCGTATCGAAAGCAAGCCTTGGACGACTTGCACCTTCACCTCGTGCTCGCCATTTTCCAGACCTGGCTTGGAACGATAACGATTGTGATGATCGCGAAATTCTCTCTTATAATCCACGACCTGCCCACCGGCGGCAATCGTTTGCCGGTCAGGCCGGCTTGGCTGCGGTCGTCTTGGATACGCTTTCCATGATCTTACCCTTAGCAAACGGGTCGGCACGAGCCGGTCGGCGTGAAGTGGGCTCGCTGCGCCGGCCCAAGCCGCTTGGCCGTCCAACTGGCCACCCGGAAGGGCCTTCCCGATAGCCCCATTTTACCATTTTCCACGTCAGTGGGGACCGGCCGCCTGGCGGGCGCCACGGGACGAATTCGATCGAGGGGGCGGCACCTGACCGCCATTAGCGATTGTGATTCTGAAGTCCGAACTTATACCCGGTGCATCGCCAGGTAAACCTTCCGAGCCGCCCGGATAACGTCCTTCACGTCGTCCTCACGGAACGTAGGATCCATCATCACTCCGGCATGGCGACCCAGGATGTCGATCGTCCGTGGGCAGCACTCGCGGCCGTAGCGGATCGTCTTTCCCTCGGGACTCTGGAAGGAAGGCCAGGCGGGGTGGACGGTGGCTTTCTTCTCGATCCGTTCGGCCACGGGAAGGATCGCCGATCCGCCCGGTGGCGAGGCCGAGATCCCCTCGGCCCCCAGGGCGCTAATAAATTTGTCGCGGCGCTCCGTCGTGCCCAGGTCCAGAAAAACACCGACGCCCAATTCGCCATCGAGATCCGGCGACTTTCGGAGCTTGAGGCCCGGAAGATCGGCGATTCCCTCTCGTACTTTTCGCGCGTTACGGCGAATGGCGGCGCAGATGGTCTCCAGCTTCTTGAGCTGACCGCAAAGGACCGCGCCGGTGAATTCATTCATGCGAAAGTTGCACGCGGCGAAGGCGGCCAGCAGACCACCGCCAAGGGCTTCCGTGTAGGGATCGCGGAGCATGCCGGCGTCGTGGAACCGGAAGCCCCGCTCAAAGAGCTTGGGATCGCTGGTGACCACGGCCCCACCCTCGCCCGAGGTGATAGTCTTGCTCTGCTGGAAGCTGTAAATGCCAATGTCGCCAATTGTACCGACGTATTTTCCCTTGTAGCGTCCGCCCACACACTGCGCGCAGTCCTCTAGCACGCGGAGCTTGTGGGCCCGGGCGATTTCGAGGATGTAGTCCATGTCGCAGGGACATCCCTGGAGGTGGACCGACATGATTACTTTGGTCCGCGGCGTGATCTTCGCCTCGATGCCCTTGGGATCGATATTAAAGGAGTCGTCGATTTCGGCGAACACCGGTAGCGCGCCCGAAAGGACGATGGCATCATAGCAGGCGTACCAGGTCCAGGCGGGCAGGATGACTTCGTCGCCCGGCCCGACTTCCAGCGCGGCCATAGCGGTGAACAGCGCCGCGGTCCCAGAGGTCACGCCGAGGGCGTATTTCGCGCCAATATGGGCCGCGTACTGTTTCTCGAACTGGAGGACCTTCGATGCACCTCCGGCTGACCAGCGGAAAGGATTCCGCGATTCGAGAACTTCGAGGAGTTCCCGCTTTTCGAGTTCATCATAGAACTGGGGCCCGAAGTTCCGAACAGGGATGCGGGTCTTCCGCACCGGCATTCCTCCATCGAGAGCAAGTTTCTCGCTTTCGGCGGCGCTTCCCGGCATCCCTCCCGCTCCCACGAGAATCGACGCGGTGCCTACGGCCCCCAGAAACTCACGGCGGGTGGTCATTGGTTCACTCATTAGACCCTCCTCGACACGAAAACCGGCAATGAAAGGGCGGATTTACGACCGTTCCAGGTCTACCCATGGTGAATGACCAGTCCAACGGCGTAACCTTGAATCTGAATTAGCCACGCACAGAAGTCAAGAGGGTTGCGAGCTTGGCCGGGAAAGATGGATCCCCCCATCGGCTCTATTGGGCGGCCCTCAATGAATCTCCCGCCGGTCTCGCTGCCACGCGAAAGACCATGCCGGACGTGAGCTTTCGGCATCAATCATCTGGCGCGATCCTCTGCCAGATAATTTTCGCCTGGTGGCTTGCAAGCTCTTCGGGGCCGAGGGTAGACTGATAGATGATTCTGGCCCCGGAGGTGGGGCCGATTGCGATTCAACCGTCCATTTGGAGACTGGATGAAAAGATAACTACGGCCGCTTGACGGCCGCGAATACATAGATCGACGCGTAGCGTCCAACTGCTTCCAGCAAAACGATCAACCTGAGCCGCTGGCTCTTGAAGTATAGAAGCAGCATCTGGACCGCGCCCCGTGAGAACGGGGCGTCGGCCATGCTGTTCTATACTGGCCTTTGATCGGGCTTGCTGGAGCGGCATCGGACGGCGCCCTTTTTCGTTGGAGTGCAGTGCTACGTTCATTCATCCAGGACGATTCGTCGCCCGCAAGAAAGGTCGGTGTGTGATGCGAGGCAAGGTTTTGATGGCTTTGGTTCTGGCCGCGTCGGCTTGCTCGGTAGCTGAAGCGCAGCTTGTGCTATCGTTGACGACGGCAGGGGCCGGCAGCGTGATAATCCCCGCCGGATACGATTGGACCGACGTGACCGTGCAGTGCTGGGGCGGCGGCGGCGGCGGCGGTAGCTACTACATCTTCGACAACGGCGAGGTCTCCGGCGGCGGGGCCGGCGGAGGCGCTTACTCTAGCAACACGTATGCAACGGCACTGGTCGCCGGCACATACGGCTACTACATCGGCGCTGGCGGCGTCGGCGCTGGCGGCGGCAGCGACAGCGGCGGCAGCGGCAGCGGCGGGGAAAATACAGTCTGGAACTACGGTGGGGCTCAAGACATTATTGCCGGCGGTGGCGGCGGTGGCGGCGGCGGTGGCCCCGGCGGTGGCGGAGGCTTGGTCCTCGCGGGAACGGGCTATTCGGGTGGCGGGGGCGGGGAGGCCGTCTCCGAAGACGCCGGCGGCGGTGGTGGGGGCTCTGGCGGCCCAAGCGGCCCTGGCGGTCAAGGCGGGGACGCGACGGGCATCGTCGGCGGCAGCGGGGGCGCTGGCTACGGCGCCGGCGGCAACGGCGGCGGCGTTGGAGGGCCACCCGGGCACAGCGACAACGGCGACAACGGCGGCTTCCCGGGCGGCGGTGGGGGCGGCACTATCTACGGATTCACCGCCGGCCAGGGCGGCAACGGCGAGATCATCATCACGTACACGCAGCAAGCGGTTCCCGAACCGTCCACGCTCGCCTTGCTTGGCGTCGCTGTCGTCATGTCGGCTGGCTACGTTTTTCGCCGGAAACTTCTTATGCGACGCTGCTTTACGTTCGCGCTGACAGCCGTTGTGTCTTTCCTGTTGTTCGTCAATCTGGCGAAGACCGCACAAGCCCAAAGGCCCTTTGAAGGCGAGGCGGAAGGCCAAGCCCGGATCGACGAGGCAAATCGGCTGCACGGAACTCTCGCGCCGTCGCCGGAGGAATCGGCTTGGGGAATATCGAGAGCGAAAGCCCTTGACGATGCGATTGGAGCGGAGATGGAGTCTCGGCAGGCCGCAGCATCGGCGCAGGCTCAACGCGCTGTACAGGCCCGGCGAGCGGCGTGGGCTGCGGCGCCGAAGGATGTTGACAAGGACGGCAAGGGATTTACGCAACAGCTCGGGAACGCGACGAGGGGCATGCGGGATGGCGGATTCAGCTACATTTGGGTGAAGGATGGCGATTGGGAATACTACTTGGACAGCAGCGGCGTCGTTGGTGCGCGGTATCTTGATCGTGCGCATGCGGTGACGAGGTTCCAATATGGCGTGCCGGCGAACGGTAGCGGTACGTTCAGGGACGTCGCAGTCTATCAGTCCGGGAAGGTGCTGTTTGAGCATCGATTGCCGGCCAGCTTCGCGGCGAAGGGATGCCTTATTGGGGGCCTAACGGGTTGGAGCGGGACGTCGTTCAACCTTAAGCGGGGTTGGCCGCCGCCGGCGACCAAGAAAGAGACAAATCGTGGCGGGCCAGGCGGTATGGGTTTCCGGCAAGTTGGCCCTTATCAGGTGCCGAACATGGCCTTTGGCCCGAATCAATAACCGTCGTTTCCCCTGTTGGAACGTCCTGAGAGATACGAATTTGAAACCATCCGTGGAGGATAGCCATGAAAACGATTGGTTGGACGTTGGTTGCGGCGGCGATCGCGATGCACTTCTGTTTTTGTGAGTGGTGGTCTAACTTTGGACCCGGCGACCGGAATATCTTTGGGTTCATTTACGCGAAGGAGGCATTGGGGAAGAACACCGTCGGCGCGGGGTTCTGGGGAGTCGTCATACCGGTGCTGATTGCCGGTGCTGGCGCTGCGATACTGATTCGGTACAGGGTTACGGACAACTGCCCTAACTGCGGAAGCGGATTCGCCGGCAGGCCAACGCAATGTGAAAAATGCGGGATTCGATTCAAATGGACAACAACGGGCGAAAAGATCTGCTGTGAGTGGCTCCCGCCGGCGAAGGCAAGCACGTCCCCTGGAGACCACCGAGCGCCCAGCACGGAGAGCGCCAAACTACTACCCCAGGCGATGTACGAGAAGCTGCTGGCCGCCGAGAACGTGGGCCGAGCCCCCAGCACGGAGAGCGCCAAACTACTGCCCTGCCCGGACTGTGGAAGGCAGATTTCAAGACTGGCGGCGAGTTGCCCGCAATGCGGACGGCCGTTGGCTCCAGAGAAGGACGAACGAAAGGCGAACTGACCGGCTCGACACCGGGGAACTGAAAGGCGAAATCACGGGAAGCGTATTCAAGAAGACCGCAACCAGGGCGGCGCGGGATGGCGCGAACATGGCCGGTATCGTTCGGTCTTTCTACGTATTGGATTGTCTGCTACACATTTCTCAAGGGGAAGCATTATGAGCACAGGAATTGGGAAACACCGAGAATCCGCGGATATTGAAAGAAGGGTCGCGGGATTGGAGCGGGCCAACAAAAGGTGGCGACTGGCAACCCTGGGACTTCTTGGCGCGTGGGTGTTGACCATTAGTTGCTCACGTTCGGATTCTGGCGGCCGGATCGCTCTGGCGGCGGATCAGCCGGCGGAAAACGGCGCAGTAGTGCGGAAGCTGCGTGTCAACGAGATTGAGCTGGTGAATCTGAAAGGAGAAACGGTTGGTTAGATCGACAAGGGCGGGGAGCCGTCTTTGTCGCTCTCGTCGCCGACGGGGAGCGAGCGGGGGGCAGGTACGTTTCAATTGGCGTTTGGAGGCAGCAGCCTGCCAGCGCTTAGAATGGGTTGGGGAAATTTTGACACGAGCCTATCGCCAGGTGCTCTGCTTGTGTCGGATGAAGACGGGATGACTAGCGTCGGCGCAGGAACGTTCGCTATCACGAATCACGGGAGTGTGGCTGGCCAGAAGTTGAAAGGCCTTCGGATACCGGCGGCGGATGCGGCGAAAGGCCAGTGGCAGGAATACATGAACAAGCGTGCCGAGGCTGCGGACGAGGCATCCGCCGTCAAAATCTTCACAACCACGGGCGGCGGGGGCTTCATTACTGTTCGGAACACGTTTGGCAAGGCGGTTGTGCAAGTCCAGGCGAACAAGAGTAACGAAGGGGCGGTGTACGTCAATGACGTGGACGGAAAGTTCGGGGATGCTCTGGCGCCCCGGATGCCGCGTTGAACTGATCGAACGAATGGGAGTTATTGGGGCGTTTTCGGTGCTCAAAGGATAGGATCATGGTTGACTATGGTTCGCTTCTGCGTTGCCGGAACCTGGCCGCCTGACGATCGTGGCGGCTGGCGGCGTGGCAGCCTTGGTCGTTCGGCCGAAGAGGAAAACGAGGAACTTGAATCACCTGGTTGCCGTGGCAGTCAAATCGAAGTGAAACGCGTTCTCACCCCAAGCCGGTCGAACCCAGGGCCGGCACGACGTTGGATAATGACGCAGGTTAGCGGGCTGACGTCGTTCCGAGAAAACAACGTGACTTTTTAGCCCGACAGGCGGCCTATCAAAAAAGAGCGGCTGCCGCCACGCGCAAACCTGTCGGTATTGGAGGGCAAGCTCTGCTCGGTGGTATCGCGTTTCCCAGCACGCGGCGGTGCCCCTCCGCGCGCAAGCACTCATCGGCCAGCCCGACCTCCGCGGATCGAAGTTAGCGTGGCACGTTGAAGACGCCGCTGTGCATTAGGGCAGGGTAAAGATAGCTGGCCCCCCCCATCCGTATCTGTGCCATCGGTTTTGGAAACCTCAATCCCGAGGGCGAAGCGGCACTTTGATTTCCGAGATGGTGATCGCGGACTGCTGTCGCCGGAAAAGTGCGGGGCGGCCGCGAATTGCCAGCCGATCGTCGGAAAACCAACGTTTGATGATACGCCGCAAGCGTCCCAGCTACTCACCTGAATATCATCCCAATGGTGGAGTCGCTTGGAGATGCGGTGAAGTTGCACGATTGTTTTGCCAAAAAAGACACATTTTGATGCAAGAGAACTTCTGTTTCAGTTATACTAGTCAGCGCACACCGTTATCGGCCACCCGATGTAAAGGAACTGAGCGAACTATTCGATCCTGGCCTTTTCGCCCGGCGTCTGGGCGCTAACGGCCACCATGCCCAGGTAATCGCCACCGGATTGGACTCGCCTGTGGAGCACACTTTGCAGATCGAACCGGTGCTCGACCCCGGCCAGGAACTCCGCCTGGAGAGTATTTGCGTGGCCGGCAGAGAAGCGGCCGTGGCGGCGGCTCGATGATTTGCCTGCCCAAGAACTGAATGGGACTTCCGTCCACCCATCCCACCCATCCACGCTTGAAGGAGCACTTCGTGATCAGATTGATTTTCGTCGGTGTCCCGTATAACTTTATGAAAAAGCATCTGCCGGGTGCGGTTGCACTAACTCTGTTCGTGTTCGTGGGAACAACCGCTCTGCGCGCCACGGAGACCGAGAACCAGGTGCTCCGCATCCTGCCGGCTCCCGGCCGGGTCGTTGTGGATGGGAAGATCGACGATTGGGACCTTTCCGGCGGCATCTTTACCTGCGGCGACGTCGAACGTTTGCGTGAGCAATACGGCGTGTGGTTCCATGCGATGTACAACACCGATAATGTCTATCTGCTCGCGCGATGGCTCGACCCGACGCCGCTGAACAATGGCGAGTCGAGCAAGGGCGGGCAAGGATTCCAGGGCGATTGCCTCCAAGTGCGTTTTATCACCGGGTACAAGACCCCACAGGAGGTCATCACCTGGCTCACCTGCTGGCGCGACCGCGATGGAATCAGCGTCGTGGACCGCGCGACGCCCCATGGCACGGGGCGAGGGGGCGTCGAGTTGCCGGATCTCCCCAATGCCCTGGGACACGGCGCGCAGCAGGCGTTCCGCATCAACGCCGATCGCAAGGGCTACGTTCAAGAGTTGGCCATTCCCTGGAAGCTGCTTTGCAAGGATGGTAAGATGCCCGCCATCGGCAGCGAGCTGCGCGTAACCGTGGAACCGAACTTCACCGCCGGGGCGTTCGGGCGCTTGACGATCAAGGACCTCTTCCGCGTCGGCGCGGTGCCGAACCGTATCTTCACCTTTTACTCTTACGACATTTGGGGCGCCGGCATCCTTGAAAAGACCGGCAGGGTGGCGCTGGCCCCGCTGCGATTGGCCGACGGACGTGAACTGCCGGTCCGGCTCGTCGGCGGCCTGCCGGTCGTGGACTGGAGCCGGCTGGCCAAGGTGCGTGAGCTGCCGGGCTTCAAGACGTTGGCCTTCGAAATGCCTTTCGACGGCCACGTTTCACTCAACCTCCGCAATAAGGACGGCGTGGTCGTCCGACAACTGCTCACCGATCACCCCTATGTCAAGGGAAGCCACACAGTGAAATGGGACGGCCTGCCGACGCCGCATTACCGCACGCCGGGCGAACCACTGCCGGCCGGCGAGTACACATGGGAGGCCATCGCGCACCCGGGATTGACGCTCACCCTTCGGGGATGGGCGGCTGCCGCGGGCATTCCCTGGGCCGCTGGGCCGGGCACCGACTGGGGAGGCGACCACGGAGTGCCCAGCGCCTGCGCTACCGATGGCGAAAAGGTCTACCTGGGTTGGAACGGGGCCGAAGGCGGCAAGAGCGTGCTGGCCTGCGATGCCGATGGGAAACTGCTCTGGGCATCGGCAAAGGCATCGGTAGTTCGGCCGAGCATCTTGCCGTCGATGGTGGAATTGTCTACGGTTTGGGCTGGGACGGCGTCTCCGGCCGTCAGCTTTTTCGCCTCCGCGCTAAGGATGGCGTCTTCGACAACTGGATATCGCGGGGCAGCGCCGCGCTCTCCGTGCCCGATCTTTGGGCCGATCGTACCAACAAGGGTCAAATGCCCGACCGCGCCGATGGCATGGACGTCAAGCACGGCGTGCTCTATCTCACCTTCAGCGCGGCCGACTTCCGTCCGGACGACGTCTCCGACTTAGCCACCCTCACCCGCAAAGTGCTCACCGACGCCACGGTTGGCCCGCGGCTGCTGAAGCAGGTCAATCCACGATTTCATGAACGCTTGCAGAACTGGCTGGCCGGACACATGAGGGAAGAGGACGCCTTCTGTTTGCACAGTGTGCAGGGCCCGTGGTGGAAGTTCGAATTGCCCGAAGGCCTGACCCGCTTGTTGGATCGTACTGATCTGGTTTCAGGGACCGATGGCCTGGGGCCTATGAGCCGATCGCTGGCCAACCGTCGCTTCCTGGAACAGCGGTTCGCCGGGCATCTGCGTCCGCTCAAGACCGGGATGCTGGGCGTGTGCGATGCAAGCTCGGGCCGCTTGCGCAAGCTGCTGGAGGTTCCCAACCTGGGCGCGGTGCGGGCCGTGAGCGATCGCCTGGTGTATGCTATCGCCGACCGCCGGACCGTGCTGGCCATCAACCCGCAGACGGGCGAAAGCAAGCCGTTGATCACCGGGCTGCACGATGCCGCCAACCTGACGGTGGATGCGGTCGGCCGCCTCTACGTAGGCTGTGGCGCCCCGGACCAGCAGGTGAAGATCTTCACGGCTGAGGGCAGACCCGCCGGCCAGATTGGCCGCAAGGGCGGCCGGCCTCTGCTCGGCCCATGGCAGGCCGACGGCTTCTATGCCATCAGTTCCCTGCTGGTCGACAAGCAAGGCCGGCTATGGGTCACCGAGGGAGACCGCCACCCCAAACGCATCAGTATCTGGGATATGTCCACGGGCAAGCCGGTCAAAGAACTCTTTGGCCCGACGCACTACGGCGCCAGCGGCGGCGCGATCTGCCCAACGGATCCGAATCTCATGGTCGGTGAGGGCTGCGAGTGGCGCTTCGATCCGAAGACCCAAACGTTTGCCTGTAGTGGTGTTTTCGACCGCAGCCTGCATGGGTTCGCGAAGTTTTGCACGCCGGCCAACGGGCGGTTGTACCTGGCCGTCACCCGCGAGTACCAGCCTTATCGCTCGGCGACCCGCATCTTCGAGCGCATTGGCGAAGGCTCGTGGCGAGCTTGCGCGGAGGTCCGGCCTGACTTCATCGCGAAGACCACCACGTTCTGGTCCGACGTCAACGGCAACGGGCGAGAGGACGCCGGCGAGACCATCATCGTGCCGGAGGCCCTGGTGACCTACGGCTCGAACTCCTGGTCGCTGAACCTCAACCCGCAGGATTTCACCCTCTACGGCGTTACCGATGGCACGCGGAAGGTTTTTCAGGTTCGGCTGGCCGGCTACACCGCCTGCGGCGCGCCACGCTGGGACGTGGCGGGGATGAAGGAGCTTCCCTTTGCCGGCGGCAAGGACGTTTGCAGCGTGTTGTCGTCGCCAGACAATCGCCTGCTGATCACCTGCGGCGAGCACACCTACTACCGTTGCTTTGAGATCGCCAGCGGCAAGCTGCTGTGGAGCTACCCGAATCCGTTCTTCCAGGTGCATGGCTCGCACCACGCACCTGCTCCGGAGCCGGGGCTCACCCGCGGCGCCTACGGTTTCGTGGGCACGTTCACGCACCCCAATACTGGCACGGTCTGGGCCATCAATGCCAATCTTGGTGAATGGTATCTCTTGACCGAGAGAGGATATTTCCTGGCTCAAATCTTCGAAGGGGATGCGATGCAGTGGCAGTGGCCGGCCAAAGCCGAAGTTGGCGCGGACATGACCCATTGCCCGCCCGGCAGCGGCGGAGAAGATTTCGGGGGTTCGCTCACTCAGGGTAAGGATGGCAAGGTCTACGTTCAGGCCGGGAAGAACGCCATCTGGAGTCTGGAATTGGGCAACCTGGACCGGATTCGCATCATCGCCACGGGTTCGGTGACACTCAAGCCTGAGGAGCAGTCGTTGGCCCAATCGGAACTCGAAAAACAGCGGCAGAGGGCTGTCGGCATCCAGACCTGCGAAGTGAGGCGTTTCACACCGACTTTCACCGGCAACCTCGGCAGCGACTTCCAGGGCATCAATCCGCTGGAATACAAGAAGCAGGACGACGCGGCGGTGAAGACGTTCCTGGCCTGGGATGCGAAGAAACTCTACCTGGGCTTTGAGGTCGCGGATAACTCGCCATGGGTCAACGGCGCCAAGGAACCGCCCCAGATGTACGTCAGTGGCGATACAGTGGACTTCCAGTTCGGCAGCGACCCCAAGGCCGATCCCAGGCGCAGCGAGGCGGTCGCGGGCGACTTCCGCCTGTCGATCGGCAACTTCCTGGGTCAACCCACCGCCGTGCTCTACCGCAAGGTGTCCGCCGAGAAGAGACCGAAGACCTTTACGTCCGGCGTGATTGCACAATACGTGATGGACTATGTCGAGGTGGTGCGCGATGCGAAGATCGCGGTGAAGATCCGGCCGGACGGGAAGGGCTACGTCGTCGAAGCCGCCGTGCCGCTGGCTGCCCTGGGTTTCACGCCCCAACCGGACGTCATCTACCGGGGCGACGTGGGTGCGACCCACGGCTCGGCTGAAGGAGACCGCACTCGGCTTCGCACTTATTGGAGCAACCAGGAGACTGGCTTGGTGGATGACGCCGTCTTCGAGCTGCAAGTGGTGCCGAAGAACTGGGGACAGATTGTGTTCAAGTAGCTTCACCGGCATGGCCGTAGGAACCTATGTCGGTCACCCCCACCTCCACGTCCAGGAGCCACAAGAGGGGCATGCCGATCTAGCCCTCTCAAGAAAAACAAGGGTTTTCTGACCGAACCCATCCTCTGGTGTTTGCGCGCGCTGGTCGGACACACCGGCGAGGGCCGCTTTGAACGATATTCCTTCTGCATACAGACCGGATCAAACGGCGGCTACCGAGACTGGACGATCCTCCCCGGCCCCCGGCGGACTCGCACGGTCGAGCGCGATATTTGCGCCGGCAAACCCTGTCTCAATCGCATCCTGGTTGGCGGCGAACCATTTCTGCCAATCCGCCGCGATCCAGATTTCCCGATCGGCCTCGCTGGGCACAGCGGTTGGCGTCGCGCGGGGCTGGACCTTGCGCTTCCATTTCGCCCTTACGCTCGCCGGAGTGTCGCCGGTGATCGCTAGAACGCGCGCGTTGTAATCCCCGGGCAACTGGCCCAAGACCGCCAGGCGGCGGACCTTTTTCAGGGCCTTGGAAATCTGGTTCACGTAGGTGCCACTGCCGTTGCAGTGGACCGTTCCGCGCCACCACTCCTTGCCGTCGCGGTTCGTAAATTTCCGCTCGGCACAGTAGTCGTAGAGAACACGACCGCGGGCACGAATCGCCTTCTGGAGGACGAGGAGTTCGAGGAGTTGGTCTAACCACACCTTGTCTGGCAAATTGACCTTGCAGTGGCCTTTCTTTTTGTCGAACTCGGCTGGCGAAATCTCCTTGCCATCGGCACTGAAAGCCTGGATATAACAAAATTGCTTTTTGCCAGCGGCTAAGCCGTTGTCGCGTCTATGCCGAAGGCCCTCGCGCGTCCGCTCCGAAACGCGCGCCGCCTCCTCGTCGCTCGCCCAAGAAAGGATCGCGATGAATAACCTGTCGGTCGATTTACTTAGATCGACGACGTTTCCGCCGAAGCCCTTGAGTATGACAAGGCGGACGCCACGGTCAAATAAAGTTTGGACGGTTGTGTACTGGTCAATGAAATTTCTCCCCACCGTTCGCATCTCAGTTACAACCAGCGTATCGCCCTTGCGAAGGTTCCTCAAAGCCCATAATCCCATAGGTCGTTGCGCGAACTTCAGCGACCGGCCAGATGTACCAAGCGGTTCATTAAGCCACTGCGGCTCGCCTAGCTTTAAGGACTCACACGCCCGGCCGATGATCTCTCGCTGGGTTTCTGGGCTGGTCACTTGACCCAATGTGCTAGCCCGCGTCATCCCAAATGTCCGGGGAGCGTTATCGTTACTCATGGTTATCTCCTCTGCACGGCACGCGCCGCTGCCTCTATCGAATCCCATTTCCGTTGCTCGCTGCCAAGCGACCAGAGCCATAATCCGCCGACGATGACCGCGATGACGACGACGAGCGTCGCCCACTGGCCGATGGACCAAGGCTCCTGGACGATTTTGAGGGGCGGCGGCCTCTTCGGAAACCGCTGGTAGCTGCAGCGCGGCTTGGCGCGGCGGGGACTGCGGGCCTTTCGCGGTCGCGGGGCTGGTGTAAGGGGCGGACTGGACTGTGCGGTGGGCGCGTACGCCGTAGTTGGTTTGGGGGCGACGGCCACGCTATGTCCAGTCCGCTTGTTTTGTTTCGGTACCCGCCCCAGACAGCGCCCGGGTCGTTCGACGGTTTTGCCGTGCCGGTCGACGTCGTACCCGACGCACTCGAAGTGATAGCCGGCGAGTTCGAACTGGCCTCCGATCTCGACCAGGGTTGGGGCTGCTTGGGGTTGCGTAGACATTGTTGGTTCTCCGGGGTTAAGTCAAATAGCGAGCGTGGGGCTCGAATCCACCGCAACCCGACGAGTGTCCGGTCAATGCCGACCTGTTAGTCTCGCGCGTCGCTCGCCTGCGAATAAGCTGCGGGCGGGTCTTCAGGTAAGGAGCTAACGAACCCGAAGACCCATACGTAGTTTCCCGCTACGCGCCCGCAAAAGTTTATGATGCGGTAAACCGCCAACCGCCAGCGTCGATCTGCGGCTGCATCTGGTCGAGTGCGGACACCAGGCCCCGGAAGACCCAGGTCAGGCTCTCGCAGGTCGCGTTCAGGCGGATGCCTTCGAGGATGTCGATTGCCTCCGCCAAGGCGGACTCGTCGTTATGGGCGAGGCGTTCGGCAATCGCTTCCCAACGGTGCATGAGTCGAAGGCGGATTCGCAGACTTTCAGGTGACGGCATTGTCATGATCCTTTCGGGTTAGGTCTCAGCAGGTTCGCTCAGTGGAGGGAAAGATCCAACTCTGCCAGTCGGACACGCGTCCTTGAGGCTGAAGCCGATTTGGTGTGGCGCGGTCATGCGGCCGGCAGAGTTGCATCGTCGTTCCCCAAGAATTCCGCAAAAAACTCCCTAGCTATAGGGTATAGGGTAGGCTCTGAGCAGCAGCTTTCCGGCCCTGCTGGCCTGGCGCTATGGCTTGCGAAGTGGGCGGAAAACGCTTCGGTTCTCTACCCCGACTTTCGATTGCAAAAGGGGGGGCGGCAATTCAATTCAAGCCCCAGATAGGCAAGAAAATCCCCATTGAGGATGGCATGGATATGCCCGGTGTCTCGAAGGTGTCGGGCGGAGGTGTCAAATTGCCTGCCGATCAAGAAAAAACGACGGTTTCCGAACTTTTTGACGTCGACCGTGCCGCTTCGCTGCGGAGGTCTGGGTGACGAATGGCACTAGCTTAAGGAACGCGACTACAATCGGTCGCGGGCGCGTCGGCGTGCCATCACAAGCTGTTGTATGTTAGCCGAAGGCTCCTCGCTTAAGCTAGTGCCATTCGTCTGGGTGACCGCCGCAGGCAAGAAGACTCGCTGCCATCCCCACGAATTGACAGAATCTGCCATCGTTCGTGCATGAGGCAGACCACAAATCCACCCGTTTTGGTGCCAAGCCGAGAAATATCTAAACAGTCCTGCTAATCGTCATCCCGCAATGGCCCCGTCAGCCGCAGTCGCTGCAATCGACGTGGGGCGTCCGCCGCCGATTATCGGCTGGGCTGCCAAGAGCCTGCACCTGCCAAGGAACTGGCCGAGGCCCTGGATTGCGATCCGCGAACGATCGTCAAGGCAGCCAAGGCCGGAAAGATCCCGCCTGCCTGGAATTCCACCAAACGAAGCGGCCTGTCAGAACGGCCAGCGTTATCCAGGTGCGCCAGCCAATCTTTAGGACAACGGTGGGACGATGGAAGCACTATGAGCAGTCTCTGGCAACGCTGCTGAACTCGCTTCCGGGCGGAAAGTGAGCAATTGCGGGGGTCTTCTTGGCCAGCGGGAAAGGTTAGGTTGCCCAAGAAAAACCACGACTCGCCGGTTAGGCGAGTCATGGATGCCGTAGCTTTTAGGGCAATGGGGCGAAGCACAACGAGCGCTCCGCCTTTCAGGCCACGGCGATTTCGGATTGTATTAAAACGTCGCGTGGTGATTGAAGTGGGGACCGCGCGACGGCCTGCCTCTCTGCATATAAGGCTAGCAGCAGTAAAGATAATCCATTATTAGGGCTGTGGCCAGACGAAAATCAATAAGAAGGCGCTGAAAAAAACAAGGGGCCGATGCCCTGCGATGCCGCCTGAACTCATCAAAGGCCAAAATAATAGGCGTTGGCGCCTAAGAATTTGTAGCGGCCACCCCGGCAGAAATGGCATCTGCGTACAAGACTGCCAGCCTTTAAGTGAACGGCGAAAGGGTGGCATATCCGAAGGCGATCCGGGCTTGGCAGTCGTGCTTGGCGATCATAGTTGGAGGAGGTAAGAAATGAATGCTGGGACACCCTGTGACATTTTCCACTTGTTTTCGTCCTAATCCAGACAGGCCGACGTGTATCGTTTCAAGACGGCCCTGCTTAGCCCACCCGCGAGTACGTTACAAGCTTGGTTTTGAACCAGATTCTTCATCCCGCGGGCTGTGAACAGTCTTTTGAAACCCATTACGGCTGACAAGCCGCGCCGCAAGTGGATGCTGCATGGCGACAATACCTGAAGCGTTAGCGATTGCCGTCCAGCACCATCAAGCCGGCCGCTTCCAAGCTGCCGAGCAGATCTATCAACAGATTCTCGCCGTCGCGCCGAACCATCCCGACGCCCTCCACTTGCTCGGCGTGATCGCTTCTCAGGCGGGCAAGCACGAGGCGGCCCTGCAATACATTGGACGGGCGATCGCCTTGCAGGGCGGCACCGCCCTCTTCCACAACAACCTGGGGGAAACGTATCGTGCCATGGGCCGGATGTCCGAAGCCATCGCCTGCTACCGCCGGGCACTGGAATTGAAGCCCGACATGGCGACGGCCTACAACAACCTCGGCAATGCCTTGCAGGGCCAAGGGCACTGCGACGAGGCGCTCGCCTGCTGGCGGCGGGCGCTGACGCTGAAACCCGACTTTGCCGAGGCGCACAGCAACTTAGGCGCCGCCCTGGCGCAGCAGGGTAAACGGGACGAGGCGATTGCCTGCTACCGCCGGGCGCTGGAATTGAAACCAGGCTACGCTGACGCCCACAACAACCTCGGCAACGCCTACAAGGACCACGGCAAGCTGGGCGAGGCAGTCGCCTGCTACCGCCGGGCGCTGGAATTGAAACCGGGCTACGCTGACGCCCACAACAACCTGGGCGTCGTGCTCAAGGACCAGGGCAAGCCGGACGATGCGGCCGCCTGCTGGTGGCGGGCGCTGGAACTGAAGCCCGACTTTGCCGAGGCCCGCAACAACCTGGGCAACGCCCGGCGGGAGCAGGGCAGGCTCGACGAGGCGATTGCCTGCTACCGCCGCGCGCTGGAATTGAAACCAGGCTATGCCGAGGCATACTGCAACCTGGGCAATGCGCTGAAGGACCAGGGCCATTTCGACGAAGCGGCCGCCAATTACCGCCAGGCGCTGGAACTGAACCCGAACTTTGCCGAGACGCACAGCAATCTGGGCATCGTTCTCATGAGCCAAGGCAAGCTCGACGAAGCGATCGCCTGCTACCGCCGGGCGCTGGGATTGAAACCGAGTTACGTTGACGCCCACAACAACCTGGCCGTCGCCCTGAAGGACCAGGGCAAGCTCGATGAGTCGATCGCCTCTTGCCGCCGCGCGCTGGAACTGAAGCCGGATTTTGCCGAGGCCCACAGCAACCTGGGCATTGTCCTGAAGGACCTGGGCAAGCTCGACGAAGCGATCGCCTGTTGCCGCCGGGCACTAGCGCTGAAACCGGACTACGCCGAGGGCCATAGCAACCTGGGCAACGCCTTGCGCGAACAGGGTAAGTTCGACGAAGCGGCAGCCGCCTACAGCCGGGCGCTGGCCCTGAAGCCGACCTACGCCGAGGCCCACAGCAACCTGGGTAACGTCTTGAAAGACCAGGGCAAGCTGAGCGAAGCGGTCGCGTCCTATCGCCGCGCGCAGGAACTGAAGCCCGACTTGGCCGAGGCTCACGGCAACCTGGGCAGCACATGGGAGGAGATGGGCGATCTCCAGGCCGCGGAGGATGAGTTCCGGGCTGCCCTGCGGCTCAATCCGCGTCTGTCTTTCGTACAGTACAAGCTGGCGGTGCTCCTGCGCGGCAAGCTCCCACAGGCGGATCTGGCCGCGCAGCGCGGCTTGCTTGAGGAGAGCGGGTTACCGGAAGATCAGCAATTGTTGCTGCACTTCGGCCTGGCCCAGGTCCTGGACGGGCGGGGCGAGTATGCCGCGGCCGCCGCGCACCTCGCCCGGGCCAACGCGCTGCAACTCTCCGAGTGGCGCAAGCGCGGCCAGGACTACGATCCGAAAACCTACGAGTTTCTCGTCAGCCAAATGATCGCGGCCTGTGCGCCGGATTTCTTCGAGCGGGTCGGCGGCTTCGGGCTGGAAAGCGAACTGCCGGTGTTCGTCGTGGGGCTGCCGCGGTCGGGCACGACGCTCGTCGAGCAGATCCTGGCCAGCCACAGCCAGGTCTTCGGCGCGGGCGAAATCAAGCTGGCCCATGAAAATATGGCAACGCTGGGTGGAGAAAGTGCCGAGGCCTTCGAGAACCTGCACCGGCTGGACCGCGAAACGGTTCACCGTCTCGCTTCGCGGCACCTTGAGCGGCTCCGGAAGTTGGCCCCCGCGGCCGTGCGCATCGTGGACAAGATGCCGGAAAACTACCTGTTGCTGGGCCTTTTGGCGACCCTCTTTCCGCGGGCGAAGTTCATCCACTGCCGCCGCGACTTGCGCGACGTGGCCGTCTCGTGCTGGATGACGCATTTCCGCGAAGTCCGCTGGGCCAGCGACCAACAACACATCGCTTCACGGTTTCACGAGTACCAGCGGGTCATGGAGCACTGGCGGAAGGTTTTGCCATCGCCCCTGTTGGAACTGGACTACGAGGAGACCGTGGCGGATTTGGAAAGTGTGGCCCGACGCCTCGTAGCCTGGTGCGGCCTGGAATGGGAGCCGCAGTGCCTGGAGTTCCACCGGGCAAAGCGGCCGGTGGGCACGGCCAGCGCCGTCCAGGTGCGGCGGCCAATCTTCCGCACATCGGTGGGAAGGTGGAAGCACTACGAGCACGCGCTGCGTTCCCTGTTCACCCAACTGGAAAACATGGATGCTGGCAGCCGTGTGGAGTGACGGCGGGTGAGGTGGTGCCGCAAATTGCCATCGGTAGTCTTGAAGGCTATTGCTTCATGTCGCCGAAAGATACCAAGAGTGGCTAAGTTGGCCTTTTTTCGACTACCGGGTTTCATGTAAACTCGGGGCACACCGGTTAACCTCGGCGGGCACCCGGGTTATGACCCGCGGCAGGGAGGCGGCAGCATGACGAACGACAGTTGGAAAGGCCCGTTTGGCTTGGCTCTCTTGGCCGGCCTGGGTGTCATCGGTTCGCTGCTGGTGTCGCCTTCTATCCCGCTGGCTGACCCCGACGAGGGGCTGCACGCCGCCATCGCGCAAGAGATGGTCGAAAAAGGTGATTGGATCGTGCCGCGACTGCTGGACGAGCCATTCCTGGACAAACCGATCTTCTACTTCTGGGCAATCGCCGCCTCGCTGAAAACCCTTGGCATGTCGGAAGCGGCCGTCCGCCTGCCAGGCCTGCTGTTCGGCGTGCTCGGCATGTTGACCACGGTCGCCATCGCATGGCGGGTGCTCGGTCGGCGCACCGCCCTGATCGCGGGCGTGTTCTATGCCTCAATGATCTTGCCGGTAGTGCTGGTTCAACTGCCAACCCACGACGTGGCCCTGGTGCCCTGGGTCAACCTGTCCTTGCTGTGCCTCTGGGAATCAGACCGTGGGGTATCGCCACGGCAGGGCTGGGCGTGGACCGCGGCGGCCGGCGTGGTACTGGGGTTGGCCATTTTGACCAAGGGGCTGGTAGGCGTGGCGATCGTGGGCATTACATACGGTGGATATCTCGTCGTTTCCTGGCGATTACGGTTCATGCATTGCTTCCGTGCCGTACTGGCCTTGACCATGGCGGCAATCATTAGTTCCTGGTGGTACTTTGCCATGGAGCGCGCCAGTCCGGGTTACCTTCTCTACTATTTCTTCGGTCGCCACATGCTTGGTTTCCTAACCAGTTCGCAGCCGCACGGCCTGGAACCGTGGTGGTACTACATTCCCATCCTCGCCATCGGCGGGCTTCCCTGGATTGCGTATCTGCCGGTCCTCGTTCAAGATGCCGTCAGCCGCCGGCGAAACAGAACACCTGCAATGACCGACACCCGCGGCAACCAACCCCTGCTGTTGCTGGGTTGCTGGTTCATCGGCTTCACGTTCTTTCTCACGGTTGCGCATTCAAAGTTCATCACGTATATCTGGCCGGTCTTTCCAGCGACGGCAATCCTGGCAGCGATCGTTTGGGTAAGGAAGATCGATGGCGTGCTTTCCGAGGGTGCCAATCGCTGCATGAGCTGGATGGTCTGGTCCACTTGCCTGATCGGCATCTTGGGCCTGCCGGCTATTTTCGCCATTGCGCAGATTGCGCTGCCGACGCAGTTCTCACTACGCGCATGGATGTTGGCGGTCTTGGCGGCACTGACTTCCCTAGTCCCGCTCGCGAGTTGGCTACGCGGCCGGGATCGTTTGACGCTGGGGCTCGCAACAACAACCGTCTGCGGGCAACTGGTCGTACTCCTGTGGTGCGCCCTTCCCCAAATTACCGAGGGGCTTTCCGGCCGCGACTTAGCCGCCCATTTCAATCGCGCCCGAAAATTTCCGTCGCGGGTGTTGGTGGCCCAGGAGCGATTCGGCTCGGTCCTTTTCTATCTCGATCGCGACTTGCGCAGCCAGTTGCAACCCGGCCAGATCGCGAACCTGAACATCGACGATGGTCTGCCTCTGCCCGCGCTGGGTACGAATGAATGGCTCGTCATCCCCGAGCGTCATCTCTCTACGGTGCTTGACGACTACGACCTTTCGGCATTGCCTTACGAACGGGCTGGCCGTTTCCGGCTTTATCGGCGTAGCGATGTGGAACTGGCCGGCCGGGCCAAGGTCGGCAGTTGAAATACCGCGAACCGCATGCTCCGTTGGCGTGTACGGCGGGATCGTTTATCATCACGGGGCTGGCTTCCGTGCCCCATCAGTCGACACGACCGCCACGTTGTCAAACAGATGATGCCGATGTGGTGCCGCCCGATTGTGTGGGCATATGCGAAATGCCGCTGAAACGACGGATTGGACGCTTGGACGTTGTGACTGCCGAGCCGTGATCGGCATGTGATCTTACTTGCCGAACGACTCCGTGAGGCATACCCCGCTACGAGCTTTCTATCAAAATCACGAGCGCCACGGGATCAGCCATCAAACAGACAGAGTTGCCGCGTGGCGGCGCGGGCGAGCCCATAACCGGCATTTACCAAGGGTTTCGGTCCTTCCATGGCCGGCTGAATTTCTTCGACCGCTACGGCGGCGTCCTCTTCCCTGCCGGACTTCGCCCACACACGCTCGGCATCGCCGAAGTCGATGTTCTCCACGAGGCTCCTGGCCAGCTCCATTGCTAGCGAGCCGCCGTCGGCCGAAAGAGCGGCAAGGCCCTCCGCGGAGAACTGCCCTTCCAGGGCCAAGGCCGCTTCGATTTTTTGGGCCATTAGATTCATCGCCCTTGCCTGCATTGTTTCCTGATAGTAGACGAAGTAGACGCGACAAGGTAGTGTCTGTCCGATCCGCCAAGAGCGACGGGCCGCTTGACGCAAAATGTACGGATTGTATCCGGTCTCGTAGAACAGCAAGTTTGTGAAGTTGTAGGTTCCGGCAGCCGTATCAAGGAGCGTCAAGCCAGTCTGCACAGGCTGCGGGTGCGAAATCATTACGTCGATGCCCTTGGCATTGTCGGCAATCCACTTGCTACGGCTGCGGGTGGGAACCTTGCTGGCGTCGAGGACCTTGACTCGATAGCCTGCCTGCCTGATGATCGTTTCTAGGCGCCCCAGGACCGGATGTGTACTCGTGTAGACACAGAACACCCACGATTGCCGACCTTGGGCTTTCTCCGCGGCGAGGATCTTCAGTAGTTCGCGTTCCTTTGGCCAGAGCGTGTTTTTGTTCAGCGTGGGTGGCGTGGTCACGAGCACAAAGCGGCCGTTGGAACCATCCTTGGCATCGACGTAGCCGACCGGCTTCCAATCATACGGGTAGTCGGTGTAGGCTAGCAGGGCGTGGAGCATGGGCGAGAGAAGTTGATGGCTGCCGCGGCGGAGCAGTTGCTTGACGGCCTCCTTGAGTTTGGCTTCCATGTCGTGGTAGGGCACGGCCAGTTCCGGGCACATGGCGACGGGCGTGAGGTGCTCGCTGTAGAGTGGCAGATCCGCGGCCACGTCCTTCAGGCTCAGGAAAACCGTGTTGCCGATCAGGTGTCGGCCGTAGAGGGTGGGCATGATGCCCGGCTGTTCGGCCTGGCGGCTAGTGCGAGTCTTGCCGTTGGAGCGGCGATTGTCGTCGCCGTTACACTCCTTCTCGGTGATGATCGTGTCGACGCGGCCGTAGCGGCGGGCGAACTCCATGCTGTCCTGCCAGGCCAGATCCTCGGCCCGGAGGCTCCCCGGCGCCAAGCGGAAGAGGAGGGAGCGGATGTGACCCGCCTTGCCACCGATGAGGGTGCCGGTCATGCCGATTACTTTGCGACAGGATGCGGCTATGGCCCCTAAAGCATTGCCCCTCGCAGAAGTCGCACTCTTCTCCTCGTGTAGCTCATCGAATATCGCGTAGTCGAACATGCCCTTGAGGTGCTTGTGGATGTACTCGGCGGGTGCCCAGACGGGTTGCTTGCTGGTGTATTGCCACAGCGGGGCACCGCAGATTTGGGCGATTGGGGTGCCATCCTCGGTGAATTTACGCGGTCGGTAGTCGTTTTCGTTCTGTGGAATCTCAGCCGTGCAAAACTTGCGGGACTTCTCCAAGTCTCGCATGGTGAGAAAGTTTCCTTCGCCTTTTTGCGTGCTGCGTATCTGCGATCCGCAAGTCGGGCAACGGAGGATACCCTGGCTGTCCTTTAGTGCGGCGGGTCGCCAGTAGGGGCCGCTCTTGGCCAGCGTCTCGCCCATGATGAGCCAGAGGGGGCGGGCCAGTTTGCCGCGAGGGAGAAGGAACAGTTCGTTCCATCGCTCCAGGATCCAGATGTCCACCGCGCGGTCGGGAAAGATCGCTGTCAGTTCCGCCCGCCAAATCTCGACGAGATGCGGCGGCGCCATCACTATTGCCCGATAGGGCTTGCCGGTGGCGTGGGCGTGGACTGTGCAGGCTCCAATCTGTGTTTTGCCCGTCCCCATTTCTGCCGCAATGAACACGGCCTTCTGGTGACGGAGCGTCTTGACTGCGGCGGTGACGACGTGCGCCTGCGCCGGGAGCATGGGCCGCTTGAGTTGCAGCGAGACCGGCGGGTCCATGGACGGGACGTGCAGCGGCTCGAAGGCCTGGCGGGCGCGGTCGGCAACCAACGCGCCATAGGTTTCTAAATAGGAGGCAAGTGTTTCACAGATCATGGGTCAAACTCCGAGATAGGCGAGCAAGCACAACGCAGACTGCCAAGTTGTGCGATCTTGGACTTTACTGTCAAGTGTGATGGTTAGATACCACCATCCGTCGACGTAAGCGATTGAGTAGGTCATCGTGGGGATTGGGGGTTAGGGGCTTCCGCCTTGGAGGTTAGTTGGGAATTGGCTTCATCCTTTATGCACAACAGTTGCACGCCGCGATTCAGCAGGGCCTCCAGCAGCGCCGCACGCTTGGTTTCCGAGCGGGTCAGGCGGTCGAGGCCGTAGACCAGTACCTTGTCGCCGCGGTTGACGTAGGTCAAGAGCATGTGGATCGCGGTGTCCTCGGAAAGCCCCGGAAACTCCAATGTCTTGAGGTCGGTCAGCCCCTGCCTTGCGGCGTAGGCAGCCAAGGCCTCCTGCTGAGCTTCGGCGCCAATGGCGTTGACCGCTGTGGTGCGGATGTAAAGAAGTGTGCTCATTTTTCTGCTTTCATCTTTCTGTTTAAGGAGTTTCCGATTCACGCCACCATCCGTAGGTAGCCTGTGCGGACGCCAGACGAAACGAGTTCGTCAAGCTCTTCAGGTTTGGTCGTCAGTATGCCGGTTGTGGTGTTGTGTCCCTCGGCCATGAGGATGCCGCCGCTTTCGATCATGGCCCGCTTGAGCCAGCCGACCCACGAGCGCAATAGCGGGGTGCTATACCTTGGTCCCGACAACTCCTGCCACAAATTCTGGTCATCCAAGCAGGGCATCATTCCGGGGATTTTGGCGATAGCAACCAAGTGGACTGCGCCGGGAGCAAGGCGGGCGACGGCGCAAGAGTATGAAACTGGTTTCTCGTCGTATCGTGCCCGTGCTAAGTGCTCAATCGAGCCATCGATTTCCAGCTTGAATTCGCAGTCGAGATCACTGGAATACAGCACAGCCCTCGTTGCCTTGGCGGCGGTGTCGGCCCCGGTGGCGCTCAAGAGGATCAGCCCGTCACGCTGCGTGGCGTAGCGCCGCACCGCCCCGCCACACTCGGACGACCAAGAGGCCGCGTGGCAACGGAGGCGGAACTGGCTCTTGGCACTGGTGACGAGCAGCGAGGGAAGTTCAAGCTTATCGGACATGGTTCTTCCTTTCGTTTTGCCGGCAATGGGTTTGACAGCGTGATTTGGCGGGCATCAGTTTCCGGTGATGGGATACAACTCGCCATTGGCCGTCGTTGAACAGGACAATGAACACGGGATCGCCGTCGTCAGGGAACCGCTCGATGCGGTAGCACTTGCTGCGGTCGGTCCATCGGAGTCGCCGCCCAAGGATATGGTGCCAAGACTTGCTCGGCTGCCTGGGCCATTGCAGGATCGCTCGCATCGATGTTCACTCCAAGGTCTTGATGTTCCCTTGAAAGTCCAGCACGCGGATCACCAGCCGTGGCTTCTCGGAGATTACCGTGCGGGTCGTGAGGTTGCCGTCGTCGTCCTCTGTGGTGTCGCAGGAGGCGACATATTGGTCCTTGGCGGCCGTGCCGCGGATAACGTGTGGCGGTTCGTCGGGCGGACAGACCAACCCGTTGACGTGCCCGCTGGCAAGAAGAAGTGCCCGGTGACCTATCCCGATGCTCATGGGCGGGCGGGGGCGATTGGCTTCCGTGTCGGCAACCGCTGGCCGGTCGATGAGGAATCGCAAAGGACTCTGCGCCACGAGCCGGACCAACTCGGCATCGGTAGGTTCTGTCTTACAGAAGGTTCTCGGCCGCGTGCCGGAGGGCAGCGTGTAGACGATGTTCTTTTCCAGTTGCCGGTCGAGCCAGTCGTAAGCGGTCCAAGCCGCTGGCTGCGCTTGCTTCCTGCGCATTCCCATCAGCACCACTTCATCATAGTGCCGCACGTTATCGGGAAACCTCATCGCAGAGATGTTGTAGTACCGCTCCGTGAAGCGGTCGCACACGGACGAGCTACGCGCAACGGATTCGGGCGCAATGAAGATCATCAGGCCATCATCGACCAACAGGTTGGTAGCTCGCTGAAGGAACGCGACTTCCACCCGCCCCTCGCCGACCGCGTTGGCAAACGGCGGATTTACGAGCGCGAATGAGAACGAGCCGTAGCTAATCGATGTGCGGAAGAAATCGGCCGGGGCCAGCGTCTGGTCGTCGGGCAGCAGATCCCGCATTATCTCCGCGCGGTCTTCGGACAATTCGATGCCGTAGGGGACAGCCCCCAGCTTTTCGGCCAGTTGCAAGAGCGCGAAGCCCGTGCCTGCGCAGGGGTCGACTACAAGGCACTCGCCCTGCTGCGGCGGCCTGAGTCGTTGCAGCACGGCATCGACGGCCTCCGGGGCGGCGGGATACCAGCCGCCTTTGATCTGCGACATGAGCCTGGCCATGTTCGTGTGACCTCCTTGGGATAGGGTCGGGAATTGGGGTAGGGTCGGGGGGCGTCAAGAGCGATCGTCAACTTCTTCGCCGTCGCCGTTGCCGAGAACGGCCTTGGCCCAGTCGGGTGTCTCGGTCGCGTCAACCCACACCGTAGGCGGACGGGTGGCTAGGTCGCAGTCGAAAAGGTCTTGCTGGTTCGGCAGGTCTTGCGATCCTATTCCGTGCCAGAGGGAGGTTTGATTGGGAAGGGGGCTCATAGCGTCTCCTCCACAAGTTTGTTGCCCATACTGTCCTCGACAATCGCCGACTTCATGGTGAGCGTGGCGATGCACACCGGGTCCTGACCCCAGGGGTGAACGAACACCAGCCACTTGTCGGCCTGTTGTTCGATCAATATGTCGTGATCCTCGCCAAACGGATCCATGACAATCCGCACGCAGGAATCGTTCTTTTCGATGCGAATGTGGGCGGCAGGTCCGTCAGGGATCGTCACGCCGTTTTCATCCGCCGAAACGAGGCGGAACTCCACCACGTTCTCGTGGGTCTCGTGGAAAAGGCTCATACCTTCAGCGTCCTTTCCATCAACGCCTGCTCCATCCGATCCAGGGCCAGCCGCGCCGAAAACTCGCTGTCCCCCGCCGCGATTCGGTCCAACTCATAGCCCCAGATCGGCAGATCCTCCGGCGGATCGTCGCCGGTCTGGAGCAGCCATTGCACGGCCAGCCAATCGTTGAAGGCTTTGGCGAAGGCGGGGCCAGCGTCGAAGGTGAAGCGTTGGAAGCGGTGCAGTAGGGCCTTCTCCAGCTTGGCGGTCGTGTTGCTGGTGGCAATGACGACCAACTTGTAGTCGCGCTGGGCGTCGTCAAGCGAATCCTTCATGCCGTTCTGCACGTTTGCCGGGAGCCGTTCCAGCTCTTCGATTCGCAAGCAATGGAAGCAGTTCTCCGGCAGCCTGTATCGGAACGGCGTGTCGTGGCCGAAATACTTGTCCCACGCTTCGGTGTTGAACTTCGCGCCGTTCAGCTTCCACGCCCCGAAGTTGGGGTCAGTCAGGGCATCGCTGAGGACGCCCGCAGTCGCGGATTTTCCGAGCCCAGTACTGCCCTCGAAGAGGAAGAAATTCGGGTAGGGCTCCAGCAGGAACGCCGACAGCGGGCCGGTGACTTGCGGCTGACCGATGATGTCGGAGAGGGTTTTCGGGCGGAGTCGCTCATAGAGGCGCATGGTAAAGCTCCCTTCACGGGCTGGAAAAGTAGGTGACTTCGGCGTCCGGGTTCAGCCTGGCGATCTCGCGGGCCACGAACTCCGGCTCGGCGTTGGCGGTAAACGCGGTGGGGATGGTGTCGGTCCCGAACAGGCGGCGGACCTCGGGGTCGTCGTCCTGGGCCATCCAGCCTTGGTCGGTGCGGAACAGCGTGATCTTCCTCGTCACGATGCAATCTCCGGCAATAGCGAGCGGTGGGTGAGCCGGGTGAACATGGTGTCCTTGTTGCACCAGCCGGAGCCGTGGCCCCACTCGACGAGCACTTCGCAGTTGTCATCGATGCCGCGATCTTCCAGAATGCGGATCGTCGCCAGCAGGCCCCAGGGGTCGGGATGGACGTACTCGAAAACGGTCTTGCCGTAGGCCACCACCTTGACGGTGTTGCCCTCGACGGCAAAGCGGAAGTTCTCGTCGTACTCGCGCTCGATGTCGCAGCCCAGTTCTTCGATCTCATCCGCCAAGTCGTTGGCGTCCTGGGAAATGTCGTCCCAGTTCTCGCAGTTGTCGGCCATGACTGCGATGCCGCGCAGCTTCTCGGCAATTTTGTCACGGTCGTGCTCGTTGATAAGCAGCAGCATGGTTCAGCACCTTTCGGGAAACGGAAAACAGTACGCGAGCAATGCACGGCACGGCGGCCTATCGCCGTCTCATGGATTGGCCCCTCGGCAGTCCGCAACTGGCCGTGCATCGCTTGGGAACTGTTACTTGGATGCTTGTTGCCGCAGCCATTTCTCGTGAGCGGTCACGGGGGTCTTGCGGCCGGAGTCGCGCTCGGCAATGGCCTTGCGGTAGAGCGTGCGGAACTTGGCGACGCGACTTTCGACTTCGCCGCGGACCTCGGCCGGCACAGCAGACACGATGGCCAGGTCGCGATCCAGCTTCACCCAGCCCTTACGGACCATGCCACCCAAACCTTGCCGGCGCGTCATCCAGGATAGGTCAAGTTCGCAACCGTCGTCATGCAGCCACGCCAGCACGTAAAGCTGATTGCCCGCCTCGAAAGTCGGATCGGGCAGTAGGCGCAAGCCGGCCGGGACGGGTTTCTTGTCGTCGGGGCCGGTGCGATACCACGGCCACCAGCCGGGCCCATAGCTGATGCCGTAGTCGTCAACGTCGTATCCCCACGGCTCGGCCGGTTCGTCGCTGACGTACATGCGGAAGTCTTCGTCGAACGGATTCACGTTGGATTTCCTTTCGCAAAAGAACGTCGGTCCCGAAAATTCCGCAAAAAACTCTATTGGTGGCCCTCGCACCTGGCGATGGCGGATTCGAGTACGGTCCAACAGGATGCCTCCCATCCGCCCAACTGCCCAGCCCACTCCTGCACAGCCTTGGCGGCTTGCAATAGCGCGAAGGCGTGGTCGTGCAGGGGGTTGGGATTCAGGTCGATGTCTTCGGCGATGGTCTCGTGCTCGCCGTTGCGCAGGACGCGCTCGACGTGGACGATGCGGTCGTTGGAAGTATTGTCCCACTCGACTTGGAAGTCGTCGGCGTCTTGGTAAAGGCGTTTGGCCTCTTCGATGGCAGCCTGGTCGCTGGCGGCCTCGAATTCCACGGTGGCGTACTCGGAAACGTCGCACGCCAAGAGGGCTTCGTACTTCATGGTTCAGGGTTCCTTTCAGGTGTTTGGGTGGTGCTTACTGGGCCACAACGGTGTCGTCAGCCGGCGGGAACTGCCAGGCCCCGATGTACAAGTAGCCGTAGCTCGACTGCGGCGAGACTTCCATAACGAACTGGCCGTCTCTCAAGGTCACGACGTCGTTGCTGTCGCCGGATAGCCGGTTGAACTCCGACATGCGCAGCAGCTTCTTCATGGCCACCTTGTTCAGCCAGTCGAGCAAGGGCTTGTTGCTGGCGAGTTTGCTTTCGCCGCAGCCTTGGCGGTCGCCGAGCAACTCGATGGGGTGTTTGTCATAGGGGTGGAAAATGGCTCGTGCGCCGTAGGAGCGAATGGGTTCGCCAAGTTCCTTCACAAGATCCTTGGGAGGGTTGTCGCCTCTGCCCCACATAGTTTGGGTTCCTTTCAGGTGTTTGGGTGGAAAAGAAAAGCAGCCGGGTGAAGTGCCGTCGTTGACTGGCAGGGAGCTTCGGGCCTTTGCGTTTGCGCTGGGCGAGCCGGGGGCCGTTGGCCACCAGCCTCCGGTTTCCCGTAGCGTGCTCGGGTGTCAAAGCTGAAGCGTGCTTGCAGTCATCTCGGGCACTTCTGCCCGGCTGGTCCCGCAGGACTTGGTTCAGGGGGTGGCCGCGGCCTTGGCGAGGGCGGCACGGGCCAGGATGGTGCCGTGCGTGGGCTCGTCGCCGTTGGGGTCCAGCTCGTCGAGCATGGCCTCGCAGGCCGTCAGCAGTTGATTGTGGGCGTTCATGGCGCGGACGATGAATTCGGCGTTGGCTAGCCGAGGCTCCTCAGTTCTCCGTCCTTGTCGGTGAACCAGCCGGGCAGGCACTTGAGGCGACCGTAAAGGCCGATCCCGAAGAGCATCTGCGGGTTGGGGCGGTTGCGGGTCAGGGCATAGTAGCGACGGCGGGCCGACCGCAGGATGTAAGGGGAGTCGGCGCAGTGCTCGTCCTGCGGCGCGTTGAGGATGTCGTAGGTGCTGCCCCGATGGACAACGTCTTTGTCCGTCTCAATGAAGCGGGCGATTTCGGCTTGCTCGGCTGCGGTGAACTCGGGCATCGTGGGAAAGCTCCTTGGGGAAAGGGGAAGTTTAGTCTATCTTCTGGGAAATGTAGCCAACGGCCCGGCGACCCGTCTCGCGGTGGAGCACGGTACTGGCAATGTGCCAGGCGTCGTCGCTATGCGGTGCCAGGACGACGAAGGAAAACCGCCGGCCGGTTCGCGTGCGGACGGTCATGCGGAAGCCCCGCGGGCGCTCGATCAAGGCCGCCGTGGTGGCGAAGTCCGAGCCAACGTAGCAGACGCCCTTATGCTCAATGGCAGTCATGGTGTTTCCTCGGCAAAGCGAAACAAAGAATCAAAAGCCGAAATCTCCGCAAAAAACACTGCTATGTGGCAGCGGAAGGTGCTGTGGACGGGGCTTCGATGTACTCGTCTTGCGAGGTCCAGTGTTCGATCTTCACGGGGCCGCGGCGCTCGCGGTCGAACCAATCGAGCACGATGTACCCGTTGATGTCGCCGCCGCATACGCTGAACGCGCTGCGGCCGTAGCGCCAGCCTACGATGTAGCCGCACTGCTCGGCGATGTAGGCGCAGCGGTCGTAGGCTTCCTGCGCGGTGATGCCCCAGGGGAACTCCATCTCGCCGCCGAGCCATACCCTGCGCGTGCCGTCGGAATTGTTGACGATGTACCGGCTCATGCTGTTGCCTCCTCGGGCCAATTCCAGATCACGGTTCCCTTGTCGATCGGCTTGGCTTCGGCTTCCAGGATGCGGCAACGTCGGGCCAGGTCTTCGGCGGCGGCCTTGTATTCGGGATCGTAGGCGATGCGGCTGTCCCAATGCTCGATCTCCTGGCCTTTCCAGTAGACGTAGCCGGCGTGGTCGCGGGTTAGGTGTTCGACACCTTGCAGCCATTGCGGGCGGTACGTGCCGTCTTTGACCCGCTTGTGCAGGTCGGCGAACAGTTCTAAGCCGGATGGCTTGAGCAATCCATTGACGGCGCACTCCACCAAGTACAGGTCTTGCGGGGAGAGGTCGTCGCCGTCGTGGGTGGCACTGATAATTTCGATTGCCAATTCGCATGGGGTCGGTTCGGTTGTGGTGATCATACCAATTCTCCGTCTTCATCAAACTCGTCGTCGCTGTCTTCCAACAGCTCCCGAATGCACTCGCCGCTGTTGTGATAATCGATCTCGGCCTCGATGATCTTGTAGACGCGGTAGCAGGCCGTGCGGTACACCGCCTTAAGCCGCTTGCGGATCTCTTCGGCAAGGGGCTCGATCGTGGCCTGTTGCTGGGCGTTGATCTCCTCGCTGGTGTTCCAATCGGCCAGCGTGAAGCGGTGGTCATCGTCGCGCAGGTTGCAGTCCCACTCGATGTCCACGCCGAACATCGCACCGATGACTTCGGCGGTATGCATCAGGTCGCGAACAGCGGCAATGTCAGCGTCGTAGTGATCGCAGCCGGCGACGCCGTGGGCCAGGAACCTAGCAAGGTCCAGCGTGTCACACTCGAACTCGACCTCGTGGCGGTACGTGCCCCAGTACAACTCATAGCCGTCGTTGCTCGTCGTGCCGTTGCTGAGTCGATAGCGCGTCGCCACGGTCAGGCCGAACTCGAGCTCCAGGTCGTTGACCAGGGTTTCGGTCAAGAACTCCACATCGTGCCACTCCGGCCAGGAGTGCTCGGGGTCGTCTTGCCGCTTGGCGATGGCCCGCTCCTGCACGTCGGGCGGCAGGTCTTTGAAGGGCAGCGGGTACTCCAACTCTGGCTCGCACTCGCGGCGCGTAGCGGTAGCCCAGACGGTGGACATGGGTTAGCTCCTACTCAAACAGGTTCATTTGCGGGCCGCGGATCTGTTGCGGGATCAACAAAGGCCCGCAGCGTTTCGGCCGCCGGCCGCGTATCGTAGACGTACTGCGGCTCGTGCATCGCTCAGAACTCCATGCTGCACTCTTTGCAGTAGAACCTTCCTGCGGTGGTTTCGCAGCGTTGCTTGCCGCAGCCGGGGCACGTCGGTAGCGCGACGGCCGACCAGATGATCTTCAGGGCGTCGCCATAGGCCACCGCCGCGCCGGTCTCGACGCAGACAACGAGCCACGGCTTGCCGACTTCGCAGTGAGCGAAGCACAGGGCTTCCTGTGCGTTGTCCCACGGTCCTTCGCCAAGCTCGTCGAAACTGTGCGTCTCGTACTCGCTCTCGGCAATCAAAATCTGGTACATTTCACTTATCCTCCGGGCGTAAGTACACAACGTCCATCCATGCCGGGGGCGGTCGCATCCAGCGGCTCTTGCGGGTGGCGCAGACCAGCACCTTGGGCTTGACTGGTTCGGCTGGCCACGGTGTCTCTGTGTCGGTGACCACGATGATGACCTTGGGCTCGGGCTGATCCTCGGCGGCCTGCTGGATGAGCACGGACATATCGGTGCCGCCGCCTTCCAGCAGTTCGACGCTCTCCTTGCGGAAGACGTTGACGGCCCGCTCGACTCGCGTGCCGCCCACAAGCACCCGCAGACCGCGGGGGTCGGGCAGGTTCCGCAGGGCGTTGCCGATGATCTCCAAGCCGAGGGCCAGATCGTCGCCGCCCATGCTGCCCGACGTGTCCACAATGACCGTCACGCGGGGAATGGGCTTGACGTTGTTGGGCAGGATGCAGCCGCCGGAAACACGGTTGCTGAAGCGGCTATAGCTGTAGTCTCCGAAGCCCGACGTGCGATCGACGGCGTACTTGACCTTGGCAGCCAGGGCACGCGTCGGATCGACCGGCTTGTGGAGCAGCTCGCTGGCCTGCTTCGCCAGGCCCGCCGCCACGCTGCCACGGCCACGGCTCGCTACATGGTCTTCGATGGCTTTCGCGGTCTGCGCTTCCAGCAAGTTCTGCTCGGATTCGTCCAGTCCCGGATTTTCTTCGCTGGGCGGGCCAAGTTCCCACGGCCGCGGGATACCATCGGCGGCCGACCCGCCGATCTCGGAAGGTGACTGGGATTCAGTTTGTCCGTCTCCTTCCGAGCCGGCAGGGCCGGAGCCTTCACCGTCGGCGTCGCCGGAAGACTCGCCGGATTCTTCATCCTGCCCGTCTTCCCCGCCCTCGGGTGAATCATCGGCTTCACCGTCTCCGTCTCCATCCTGGCTATCTTCGCCGGCATCGTCACTCTCGCCTTCGCCCTGGTCATCCTTTTCGCCTTCCCCTTGACCATCGCCTTCCCCGTCCTCTTCGGATTCGCCCTCGCCGTCAGCGTCGCCGTCAGCGTCGGACTCGTCGGCCTCTTGATCGTCCTGGGGCTCGTTCGCCTCCGGCTCGCTTTCCTGGGCGTTGCTGTCTTGTTCGTCGGCCTCTTCCTGCTCCGCCTGCTCCTGGGCCTTCTGCTCTTCTTGGGCCTGCCGCTCGTGCTCGGCCTTCTTCTCATCGCGCTTTTTACGGAGAATAGCAAACCCCTGTTCGGGAGTGAGATTCTTCGGCAGGCCGATCTTCTCCGGCAAGACACCTTCGTCGGGGCAAGTCAGGCCGGATTGCACCAACATTTCGTTGACGCTGGAATCGACGACCTGCCGCCAGATGGCAAGGTCTTCGGCCGATGGGTTGGCGCCGATGCAGGCCACACGGCGCTTGGCATGGCGGCCGTAAAAGTGCAGATCTTCGTGGAGGACCACGAAAGCACAATGCTTCAGGTCGCGGACCTCCAAGAATTTGGGGTCGTAGTAGAGGCGGCCATGCTCATCCATCGCCATCGTGCCGAAGCCGAGCCGTTCCACGGGGACCAACGACATGATGTTGGCCCGCATGTAAGGCATCAGCTTGGCGGCGAGGATGCGGGCCTCGGCAAACCGCTGGCAGAATGTTGTAGGCATGGTTTAGCTCCTTGAACCGGGAAACCTCGATAGTCGGCCGGGCGCTGCTCCTGTTGGTCAGCGACCTGGGTATCATACGACCGGCCGATTGGTCGAAACCTCCACAAAGTCCGCAAAAAACTCCCTTGCTAGGCGGCCGCGTTGACGTTCTTGTGGATAGATACGGCCAAGTCCTTGTAGTCCTTCGGACACTTGTGGAGCAACGCCATAAGCTCTGCGCCATCCTTGTAGTAGGGCGTGCCGCCGTTGCTGAACAGGGCTGTTGCCGGTGCAATCGTCAATTCGACACGAGTCTTGGCGACCTCCGCCATGCAGTCCACGGCAGCAAGCCAGCGGGCGGCAGTCGGTTTGTTGGTCTTCGGGTCAAGGCCGTGGTTCTTCACGCGATCGACTAGGTTCGACAGTACGGCCATGACTTGATCACAGCGGGGTGGGATGGTGAGCTTGTCGGCCAGCGGCATGTTCTTGTCGCGGCAGAGTCGGGCATGGAGCATCCACTCCTCCGGGTCCGGCAGGTCCAGCGCGGCCTCCCAAATCTGGTATTCCTGCGCCACGTCCTCCCCGACACAGCCAGCCAAGGCCCGATACCGCAACAGCGGCTCGGCGTCGATCGCGGCCAGCGAAGCCATGCTGATCGCGCCGTTGTACCACGATCGCTGCGACGGCCACGGGCCGGACGCTTGGCTGCGGTCGGTCGGATACCGCTCCAACCGGCCCGGCAGATGCTTGTGGAAGGCCGCCACCAGCCCGCAAGCCTTGCCAATGTGCTTCTTCCAGTCGTCGGGCAGGGGCACGAACCGCGGCGGATCGAAGTGGCCGCCGTTGCTCATGGCGCGTTCCCAGCCTTCATAGTCCACTTCCCAGGGCAAGTGCTGGATGCGGTTAGCCAGCGGCGGCTCGATCTCGCTGGCGTTGGCCGCGCAGTCGGGCGGGTTGCAAGCGGCGATGATCCACAGGTCGTCCGACAGTTTCACGTCGCCCACCTTGCGCTCGTGGATGGTCTTCATCATCGGTGTCTGCTGGGCCGGCGCCAGCGTCGTGAACTCGTCCAGGAAGAGGACCGAGGGGATCATGTTGACCATGCTCACCCACTCGGCAACCAACAGCTTGAGCGTGCCATCGGGGCCGGGAAAGGGGATGGCCCAGTCGGTCGGCTGCAACTCGCTGCCGATCAGGGGATGGAGGTAGCGCCCGCAGGCTGCGGCAAAGGCTTCGATGCCCTTGCTCTTGCCGCAACCGGGCGGGCCGATCACCAGCGGCGTCAGCAGCCCGGTCTGGGTGCTGGTCCAGGCGATCAAGTTGGGATAACTCGTACACGGCATGGTTTAGCTCCTTCGGGAAAAGGTGAAACGGTGTGTCAAGCCTGCCCGTCGCGTGACGGTGGCCGGCCGATGCACGATTCGGCGGGCAGGGTTGAAACTTCGCTTCAGGACGCCATGTCAGCGAACGCTGCTACGGAAGCCATATCCGTGACTGCCTCCGCAGACTTATGCAGGCCCTCCAAGGTTTCCTGCAAGACCTCGGCGTAGAGGCTGATCTCGGCGAGCATCTCATGGCCCTCCTCGACACGCTTGGCGAGCTGGTCCTTGCTCAGCGTGCCCTTGGAGACGTCCATGACAATCTTCACGGCCCTCTCGTTGATGCGCTCTTCCAGGGCGGATTTGATTTGCCGGATGGTCGTGGCGTTGATCTGGACCATATCGACGACGTACTCGCCGCCGCAGATGCCTTCGGCGATCAGGTTGCCGCAGTCGTCATAGCGCCCGAACAACCGGGCCGCCAGTTCGCTCCAGCGCGGCAGACTGGCTTCGGGCACGTAGATGCGACGGCTGTCGAAGTCGGGCAAGCCGTGCAGTTCATCGCACAAGATCGACTTCAGGGCCTTGGTGATCGCGCCGGCGGTCAGTACTGCCTTGGTCTTGAGGAACTCTTCGGTCAGCTCGTAGTCCTTGCGACCGTCACGGCAGACAGACGACCCAACGACCTGGGTATGGAGTTTGTGCTCGAACTCGGCGTGGTCGTAGGTCTTCTTGTCCACATGGAAGGCGTCGATGCCATTCTGCTTGGCCTTCTTGCGGGCAACGACTTTCGTGTCCTTGCCTGCCGCGGCCTTGGTGACGACGACCAGGGCGCTGGCATCCGTCCTTGGATTTGGGCAATGCTTGGCAAAGCCCTCGTCTTCAAGCGCCGTCTTGAAGGCGTCATAGGGCGTTGGGTCAACCTTGAAGCCGACCTTGCCGCCCGATACGGGAAACTCACGATTCATGGATAAGCTCCTGTTTGAAGGGGAAATTGAAACCTCGAAAATTCCGCAAAAAACCGCCAACCATACACTCGTCTGAGAAGTCTTGCAGGGCGGTTAAACCGCGACGTTTCATGCAGGGCGAGCGTATGGCTGGCAAGTCAACGCTGCGCTCCAGGAGCTTTGCATCACTGTGAGTGGCGCACACACTGGAACAAGCCAGCGGCCAGGCTCGGGGATCGACCTGGAGCGCAGCGTAGACGGCCGTCTTTAGCCCGACGGCCAGGGGGTTTCGGCGCTACGGGCGCCGCGGAGCTATTTGTAGATCGACGGTGCCCCGTGCTTTCGCAGGTAGCGAAGCAACTCGGCAGCGTCTTTGCGTTTGATCGTCGCGCGGTAGCCGGGGCTGATAACGACCGGCTTACCACGGGGGTGGCTGACGCACAGCGACTCACCCAGGCCGAGGTTGTAGCGGCGCTGTCTCATGTTGCCAGCACCTCCGGCGCCTGATGCGCGGCCAGCAACTCGTGGTCCTCTTCCGGCGGATAGGCCAGGTTCAGGGCCTCGTCGAAGTGCCACAGGTAACGCCAGCCGCTCAACTCGACGTGGAAGCCGGGGCACTCCCGCGGCACGTCGATCTTGCGCAAGGCTTCCTCGGCCTCGGCACGGCTCAGGTTGCCGAACTCCAGCCGGATCAGCTCATGGCACTTGCGGCACTTGACTCGCACAACGCCAGGCTCGACCAGTTCAACGTCAGGGGTTTCGGGGGTTCCGGTCATGCTGCGGTCAACGCCTCCAGCTCGCGCCGCGCCTTGGCGATCTTCGCCTCACACGCCTTGCGCTGAGAGTCCGGGGTGAAGTGGTGTTTGCGATACCACGCTTCCACAAAACCTTGCTTCAGCCGCGCCGTCTGAACGCTGATGAATCGCCGCAGCCAGGCCCGCCGCTTGCTCCGGCCACGGGGCCTTTCGCTCCACTTGCACATGGTTAAGCTCCTTGAAAGAGAGACAGGGAAAACGATTACCGGCACATGCCGCGTCTCAAGCTAGCGGCATGAAACAGTCTCGTTAGACCTGCTCGGGGTGCTAGGCCGCGGTCTGCTGGGCCTTCCGCGTGATCCGGCAGCGGATCGTCTTGCCGGTGTTCACTGACTTGCCGCTGGCGTCCTTGGCGTACTGCTTGGCCTCGTGCCATTTCGGGGTCTTGCCGTCGGCCTCGAACTCGTTGTCGCGGATGAACTGGATGACCAGCTTGCCGTGGTCCGTGCTGGGGTTCTTGCCCAGCAGCCGCTCCCACTGCTCGGCGTACAACGTGATCGGCATGCGCTGGTAGCCGTAGAGCGACACGCCGCCCTTGGCCGAGACCTTGCAGTAGACGTTGCCGGCACGGGCAGCCGGCGGATCGAAGGCGGTGATGACCTTGCACGCCATCGCCATGTCGGGGTTGCCGTTCTCGCCGTTGAACTCCTGCTTGGCGATCGCGGTCAGCACGGCCTCCTTGCTGCCGTACTTGCTCTTCAGGGCGGCCACCTGCTCGGCCTCCAACTGCGCCGCCACATCCTCCTCGGACGGCTCGGCCCCCTCTTCGACCTCGGCTTCCGGCTTGGCGTTGGCCGGGTTGCCATCGTGGGTCCGAAGGGCCTCGGCACAGGTCGCCTTGATCTCCTCGGTCACGCCCTTCATGGACGACAGCTTCTCGGCGTGCTTCATCGCGTCGTCGTAGCTCTTGGCGTGCAGGGTTTCGGTCAGTTTCGCATTCATGGTTAGCTCCTTTCGGTAGCTTAAAGGGGAAACAAACAAGGCGGGCCGAAACACTCGACCCGCCGAGAATTCCGCAAAAAACTCGCTGGTAAGGCGAAGCATGGCCAGCCTCACACACTGGCGACGCTTCGAACGACCAACGGCTACCGATTGCAGTAGCGGGTGCCAGTCATGCCGCGCTTGGTGGACAAGCAAGTGACGATCTGCCGGGCAGCCGTCGGCTTGTGGCGAACCACAACCACCGGGGCGGGCTTGGCGTTGATGGGCTTGGCCCGCATGGCATTCACAATGCGCTGGGCAGTTGTCATGGTCTTTAAGCTCCTTCGCTCTAAAGGGGAAATGAGAAAGGGCCAACCGGCAAAAACGCCGATCGGCCCGAAAATTCCGCAAAAAACTCCAGCCTTTAGCCGAGTGGTTGCAGGCTTGTCACTGCATCTCGAACGTGCCGTAGAGATCGTAGACCGCGAACTTGGCCCAGAGCTTGATGCTGTCGAGCAAACCATGCTCCAGGTCTACCCGTCTGACAGGCTTCTCGTAGTCGCGGAACCACACGATGCTCGTGGGCTTGGCATCAGCCATCGAATGGACCACATCCAGCTTCCGCGGTGGCAGCTTGACGGCCCACAACGGGATGAACGGCAGAGGCTCATCACGCGCCGCTATCTTCAGCAGGTCGTCCAGATGCACACCGTTGCACCATGCGTCGTCCTTGCCAGTCGGCGTGACCTCGCCAGCGCTCCGTCGCCGCACATAGCTGGCCAGCGGCGCTCTGCGGTACGCACCTTCGACGTGGTACATGGGCTCGCCGGCCTTGCCGTGCTTGTTCGGCACACGCTTCGCCCTATTGCAGGCTGCCGCGCTGTCCAGCGGCTTCTTATGGACCACGGCAGGCCCGTTGGACTTCGGCGCCAGCATCGTCGCCTTGCAGCAGGCATAGTCCAGCGGCACCATTTCGCTATAGCAGCCAGCCTTCTCCGACAGCAGCCGGAAGCCGACACGCTGCAAGCGCTTCCGCCGGCTCGTCTTGTGTTCATACCACGCCGGAATGAACTCGCCGGCCTCGTCCAACGGACAGCCGGACCAGTCGGACTCTTGACAGGCATCCGACAGCCACGCCGCATAGCCCTCCGCCACGCTGGGAAACAGGTTGGGCTTGTTCGGCCACGGCTTGCCGTACGCCAACGGCTCGATGTAGGCATTGGCATGGCCGCCATCCGGGACGTGGTTCAACAGGCCACGCACCTCGACTATGTTGCATTCGTCGTCCAGCGTGTAGTACGGCTCGGCGCGCTGAAGACCGCCAGACTCCGGGATAGGAGCAAGCCAGCCATTGACGTGCTTCTCCATGCGCAGGCCATTGTCTGTGAACGGCATGCAGTCGGGAAGCGGCTCGACCGGATAGCCGGTCTTGCCCGGAACCAAGCGACCGTCCTCGTCCTTGACGCGCCGCTTCCGGGCCTTGCCAACGCGGTCCTCCTGGCCCTTGTAGACCGCCACAACTCGCTTCTCGGCAGGGGTGGCACGGGCCAGGGCGTACTCAATGTCCGCCTCCCGTTTGACGTAGGCTCGCCAGGCAGCGCGCCTACGCTTGCCGTGAATTCGCGGCTTGCGCAGCGGCCTGTGCCGGCCATCCAGCATGACCGAGATTCGGTACTCGCTCTCGGCGATCTCGCGCGGCGTCATGCCAGACCGCGCCTCCAGCAAGGCTTGCAGCGCCTTGTCCAGCGAATCACGCTGGTTCTTCACGCCTTTGGGACGACCTCCGGCGTGTCTGTCCAGCTTCACGGCCTCAGACGGGTCGAGCAGCCCGTCAGCAACGGCCTGAAGCTCCATCACACTCAACATCGCAATAGCTCCCTTCTGTGGCAGCGCAAGCGCTCTGGGGTCAACCAAGACCGGAAACCGCGCCGCCGAATCGAAAATTCCGCAAAAAACCGCAAGCTAAAGGCAAGCCATGCGGAGAACTGGCCCGCCAAGAAATGCAGGTAGCCCCGCACTGGCGAACCAGCCGGGGCAGGATGCGGTTCTCGGTTAGACCGCATCGTGGTAGCGACACGGCCGCAGGTACAACGAGTCCGCGAGGCAGTCGACGAACTCGGCAAACTCGGCGTCAGGGTACTCGTCGGTCCAGTCCCAGATCATGGCAGACAGCGAATCCGGGAAACGCTTGGCGACCAGGATGTCGCCAGCATCGTTACAAACAACGGCGTAGCAAGGCTTGCTCTGGGCGGCTACGGTACGTGCCGTGAGTCGCTCAAGCATGGCCCCGGTCTCATCAGACATAGCAAAGCTCCTTAGCAGAGGGTTGGAATTGGAAAACAAGAAACGCCAAAAGCCGTCCAGCGACGGCCCTTGGCATCACCCTGTTACTAGGCCACAGGGCGGGGCCAGAAAGGCTCACGGCCGATAGCAGTCAACAAGCCGCCCGTCGACCACGGCACGAACCGGGAACGGAAACCGGATGTAGCGGGGAATGTACCCAACGGCAGCCCAGATCGCCTCGTAGTACCCAGCAACGCCGCTGTCGTCCCAAGCGAAGTCGTCAACCTCCCGGCGATACGCCCACTCATCGTCAGAGAAGTCCCACAAGCGGTCGTAGTCAACCAGGTCGTCCCAGTAGTACTCAGCGTCGCTGGCCAGACGCGATTCGTGCCAATAGGCAAGCCGCTCCATGCCTTCGCTGGAGCCGTCCGGCGTGTCATCGCCGTAGTACGGTTCCTCGCATGGCAGCGCCACAGCCTGCGACTCAGCGATGTACTCCTGCCACAACGCCGCTTCCTGATTGCCCTTGTTCATGCTCATGCTCCTCTCAAGCCAAAGCCACAGGCTCAAGCAACGCCCGCCAGCCCCTCAGCCAGCCGTACCCACGCTGCCCCGCCCTATACCAACAAAAAAACCCGGCTGGGCACCTTGCGGCACCCAGCCGGGCTTTTCTTCACCTGTCGTTGTCCACGGCCTAGCCTACTTCCGGGCCGCCAGCAACTGCTCGATCTCGGCCTGCTTCGCCGCAATCGCCGCGTCGACCGCCTTGCCATTGGCCGCCGGCTGACCGTCCCTGGGGAACCGCTCGTCGTCCTTGCCCTGACTGGCCAGCTTCTTGCTCTTGATCTCCGCCAGCTTCTTGGCGAGCGTGCTCTGCTGGTCGTTGATCTCGGCAATCCACTGGTAGAACGCCGACTCGTAGATGTTCACCGTGTTCTTCGGATTCGCCGAGAACCCGCCAAAGACCAGGATCCCGGTCTTCTCGGACACCTTGACGGTAAAGCCGCCGCCGGTCTGCTTCGGCGTATGCGCCTCCTGCCACTTGCAAACGTCCGGGATGTCCGTCATGCCCTTTTGGAGTAACCCCAAAACCTTGTCCAGAGAGTCCAGCTTGTTCAACTGTTCGAAAGCAATCTTCGTAGCCATAGTATGTGCTCCTTGTTACGGGGAAAGGTGGTCCGTTGCAACCCGTCGCGAAACTGCGATCGGCGTTGCAAACGCTTCCAACCTATGTCTTGCAAATCAAAAGTAGGGTTTTCAAACCTTTGAAAAACTATGGCATGAGGAGAAGTGTAGTCAAGATGACGACATATTCGTGTCAATGTGTAGTCGAAATGACTACACTCTACCACCGACGTTCGACGAGGGTAGATTTGCTTGGCCATGCTATGGGTACCCATAGGCCAGGACGGAGTACCCATAGGCCCCCCCAGCCGGCCGACACGCGTGTGTATATAGCGTCTAACCTGCGCAGACACTTTCGGTAGTTCCTGCCCCTATCTTGCCAAACGCCCTCCTTATGGTGTACTGGCAAGCAAGAGGACCGACCTGAGATACTTGCGGTGTGACGACCGTGATGTGGGAGCGCAGTGGGGCCTTGAGGACGACGCTGGCGGCTATTCGTCTCTTGGGACGCCTCTTGTTCATTCCCGGCAAGCACGGCGGCGCCGAAGGCCGCGTCTGCCGGTGGCGGTGTGGTGACCCTGGATCGTCAGGCCGGTGGCGGGCCAGAAGTGGAGCAGGCGACGGTTCGTGGCTTGGTCGTCCAACATGACGCGCAGCGACGGCGGGCCCCAGGCCGGGGTGCGGAACTCGGCCGAGCGGATGAAGATACCGACCCGCCGTGCCATCATCTGGATCTGCGGTAGTTCGGCCACATCGCGCCGGCCTGGTGGGCGGCCACGGCTTGGCGTTCTAATTGCTTGGTTGTCATGTTCATTTACGCCTCACGTATCCGTAAAAATGGCCGCAAATTCGGCATTTGCGCCTGGTCTCGCCGTCTTCACCCTGGGTATCAACCCAGTCGTGGAGGCAGTCCGCCGGGTTCACTTCATTCACTGGATTCACGGGATTATCCCTATTGGGATACTCTGCACTTATATCCCCCTCTTTTATGCCTGTATCACCATCATCCTCGCGCGTGCGTTGAGTTGTAGGTATAAGGGGTGAATCCCGTGAATCTCGTGAATCGTGTGAATCGGCCGAGTTTGAAACCATCCCGATTCCGACGTAACACCATTGGAGTTTTTGGCCGATCGTCCGTTGTTTTTCGTCGATGTTCGGACGCAATTTGTAAATCGCCTGTCCAAACGCTTTGGCCGTCATTGCCGGCCTGCCGTCACGTTCCACGGCCGCATTGTAGGCCACGCGAAGAACGTGCTTGATGACAACCGCGTCCGGGTCGTCGATCGTGTACCTGTCGAGCCAGACAGCGAGCGGATCGGTGGTAGCATGGAAGTCCCGCCATGCGGCCTTGACGCTCTCGGGTTCGGTAAATCGACGTTGCCGCTGAACACGGCGCAGCCCCTCAAGGGCCCTGTTCAGCAGTCCTGATAGTTCTTTCGGGGACTGTAACTTGCTGTCCAAGATGTCCCGTGGGATTTCATCCGCGGTATCGTCGAAACTCCGATCGAACGGAATCACTGTCCAGCGGCGGAAAAATGCAGCCGAACTATCGGCACTGCGCGGCGGATGGTTCGCTGAAAATACCAGCCGTGCGAACGGGTCAAGATCAAACGAATCCTTGAACTTGAATTCCGCGGGCAGGGTGTCGCCGCCGGTCAACGCCTTGAAGGTCGACGTCCCTGCAAGGTGCTCGCTGGGCAGATCCGCGCAGATATTGGCCAGTTTTCCGACAAGCCGAGAAACAGAGAACTTATCAACCTCTAAGCGGTGTAGGGGGATGGTGGCGACGTTGTGCTTGCCGAGAAAGCGAACGATTAGCGAAAGCCACGTGCTCTTTCCGTTCCCTCCGGCCCCCTGCAATAGGATGGCTTTCTGTAGCCACGTTATAGGAACCATCAACACCCCGACAATTTCCCATGCAAGATCATGGGCATCGGCGGGAAACGAAGTCCTGACGAAGCTCTCGATATTGGGGCACGTTGCCGCGGGGTCGAATTTAACTGGGAGCTGTACGACGGAAAGAAACTTGGGGTCGTGGGGTAATAATTCGCCGTCTTGGGTGCGGACCATGCCGCTCTCGGTGTTGATAAGATCGATCGGCGGTCGGTCGGGTAACTCCGGCGAATCGACGCGCAAGAATTCAACCACCTCGCTGGCAAGCCGAGAACTCCATTTCTTGGTTTGTCCCCATTCAACGCATAGCTGCTTGACTTGGCTTTTGACGAAGTTCTCGCCACTGGGCCTGAAAACGCCTTTGACGTAGTGATAGAGCCTTCCGCCGGCGTCCTGTGCGAAGTGGTGGTCGTGTCCGATCGCATCGGCCAGTAGCTTGATCGTGCCCGGGTCCTCGTCCGCTTGGCCGTCGGCTGCGTTGGTTTTCATCCATTCGGCGGCTTGCTCGGCCGTTACCTCCACGGTGGGCAGTTCGGCCACGGCGTGGGCCTCGTTCAACCAGTCGCGAATATCGCGCCCCTGGTCTTTCTCGATCGCATAGGGCAGTTGACCTAGTAAGGTCTGGGCGCCGGCCTCGTGATATGCCGCTGCGGATCGACGCTGGCCTTCGACCCCTGGGTCGTCGGCGTCTCCCGCCACGATAACCGTCTTGCCGTTGGCCCACGGACGCGGCAGTTTGCCCCGAGCCTTGGCGCCGGCGGTGTTCGTGACCGCAACCCAACCGGGAGGAAGTCCGGCCGATGCCACGGCCAGCAGGTCGGTGACTCCTTCCGCGTCGAGAACGGTCTCCGCGGTCGTCATGTCGCCGGAAGCAATCCACGAATTAACGGACCCTCTAACCGTGTGGGTCTTTCGCTCCCCGATCTTGCCGACGGCGGGAAAGGGTTTGCCGTCAACTCGCAAGAGCACAACCGCCGTAGTAGTCGGCTCGTCAATCGCCGCGCGGCCGTCCAGTTGAATGCAACGGTTTCCGTACCACCTGACCAGTTTGCCGCCGCATTGCCTGATACCTTGGGGCGTTATCGGCGGTTTGACTTGACTGTACTTGGCAAAGAACACCTCGATTATTTCCGGCGCGTGGTCTACTGCCTTTATGCCCTTGGTCAAGGCGGCCACGTCGGCGGCCTTCTTCGGCTGTCGCTTGGCGCGGCCGTTCGCCGCGTGGGCCTTGCCGCTGCCGTTGGCTGGCACCCCCAGATAATCCGCCAGCTTATGAATCGCCGCCTTGAAGTCGACTCCCGCGAAGTGCTGGATAGCTGCAATACCGTCGCCGTTGTCTTGGCTGAAACACTGATTGCACAGGACGGCGCCGGTTTGGCTGAAGTCGTCCAGCGCCCGAAAGCGATCGGTCCCTGCGCATTTCGGGCAAGGGTGGTGCCGACCGTCGAGTACCTCTGCGGGAATGATGGTCAGGGCTGGAACGATTTCCGGCCAGCGTCCGGCGGCGGCGCGTTTGAGTTCGTCAACATCAGCCGGGGGTTTTGTTGTAGTCATGCCTTTTCTTTCCTCGCGGTCTCCGTAGTCCCACCCGGCCGCCACAAGCGAACCGGGCAGGGACGGAGAATAAACCGGCTATGCGGCGTCCCCCGCGGCTGTCACCTTGCGCCATTCGGTCATCAATGCCTTGTATTCCGCATGGCAGATTGTGATGCTGGAATCGGGGTCAATGCCCATCGCCACGTATGCCTTGTTCAGCGAGTGGGCGAGTTTGGCCACGGACCGGAAGATGTGGTTTTTCTCCCCCTGGTAGTGGAGTTGTTCGTCGTGGAAAAGGTACTCGACCACCTTACGCAGCGCGTCTAGGTCCACTTCCACTTTCGATTCTGGTTCCTTGGTTTTCATGTCTTTTTTCTCCATTTTCGCCTCGGGTAGTTTTCCGCCGGCCGTAGAGGCATCGGGCCGGCGGTAGCTCTCCGCGTCCCAGGGCACCACGAGCGCCCCAGGGCAACGGAGGATGAATCACTAAAACAAGACTACGGTCTGCCCATTAGTTCCTACGGGCTCGCCGTGCCAGGGCTTGTCAACGTAGGGGCCGCTCTCCGCGGCGCACAGGTCAACGAAGGCGGAAATTGGCAACTCCTCCGGTCCCTTTTTGCCTGCCGGGTTTGTCCACGAAACAAAATCAGTTGGGCCGCCGACGGCGTTTGCGCCGACGCCAAAGTGGCCCTGCTCGATCGGGGTTGCCGGTGAAGGCGAGAATTTCCAGGTGGGCTTAACCGCCGCAAAGAACTTGCGAAGAATCTCGACTTCAGCGGCGGTGAACGTATCGTCGACAGCGCTGCGCAAATAGCCGTCCTCGCTGTCCAAGGGTTCGAGAATCGCCGCGTACTCCGAATCGGAAAGACCCTTTTCGCGGAACACTGTCATTGGCACGTTCGCATGGTTTTCCCACTCGGGAGCCAGCAACGATACGCTAAACCGCGACAACAGCACAGGGCTGTGGGCAACCATAGGTGGGTCAGGGGGGAAAGGTTCGTTCTCTTGTGCGTCGGTCGCCAACAGATAGGGAACATCATCCCTGAAAAACTCGTGGTATGCCTGCCGCTTAGTTGTCTCAAAATCCCCAGGTGTCGGCATAATGACCTCTTCCGCCTGAAACGCCGTCGCCTCCTCCATGTCTGCTTTTGCCCAATCCATCCTCTTTTGCGCCGCAGTTAAGGCCCGCTGCTTCATTCCATACGGGCCTGCCTCAAGACACGTCGGGCAAACGTGACTTTTGTCCGTGGAACCGTCCTCGGCTTTAACGACGGCCATAACCTGCGACCATTCAAACCAGTTTCCACACACGCAACAGTGTGCTTCTCGGACAAACCATTGGTTCGTCTCATACACAATTCTCATCATTCATCCTCCATTTTTGCCGCTGTTGGTTGTCCGCTCCCATCCGGCGGCCACAGGTGGGAGCGGTGGTTGCTTATCGCTCTTTCTCGCGCTCCGCAAGCATGGCGTCGGCCAGTTCGTACGCATCGCTTGCTAGGAGGCCGGCCAGGGTAAACGGGCCACTATTGCCGTCGCCTAGATTCGTCTTGTCGCTCCATCCGTTGTGACGTGCCGCGGACATGAGGGACTCGCCCACATCGCTGGGGGAAAGCAAATCGGCAGCCACTCGCGGATCACGGGATGTGGCGACAAGCGCTTGCAGGGCGGCCGCGGCGAACATGTCGCGAAAGGTGGCCTTGCTGGCCAGAGGGTTGGAAGGTTTCGGCTTGTCGGGTTTCGGCTTGTCGGATTTGCTGGGCATCGGGCGTCCTCTCTCGGAAAAATAAAATGGAAAAAATCAAAAAAGGAAGCAAAGAAACCTTATCCGATCTGGGCTTAGAGCACCCATAGGAAAAGAGAACTCTCTAAAGAGAAGTTCTCTTTTTCCTACGGGTGCCTCTGCCACCAATCGGAAAAAGTTCTCTGGTTGCCTCTCTGGTTGCCTCTGGTCGCTACTTACTGGTGGTCGCATAGTTTGTATGCTGGGTATGGTTTGTTGCGAATCTCTGGCCGCGAAATCGAGCATTGCTCGATTTGTCTTCGGCGCTGGAGTGCCAAGAGTGCCTTCTTGAGGCGAGGTAACGGCATGTTGCTGGTGGCCTCGCGGATCATGGTTTGCGTGGCCCCCTGAGGCCACGTTTCGAGGACTGCCACGACCGATTGCATATCGGCGGTCCCACGGTTTACCACCAGCGTGGTCGCCGGTTCTGTTTCGATCGGCTCGATTGTCTCGGTCCACTTGTGGCCTGGCAAAAGCCCCTCGTCAATGTCCACTCGCCATTGCCCCCCGTGGCCGGCAGAGGAACCGACCGTTATGTGCAACTTGTGGATTCCGCTGCCTGGTCGATGCCGTTCCCGATGCCCTCCTAGAACCCACTGGCGGAAAAACTCGGCCGCCCCTGCCCCCGCCACATCGTTCAAGCCGATCTTGGACAGTCGCTTGATCGTCTTCTTTGTGTGGAGGATGACTATCGGCATGACGCCGTTGTCGCGGCATACATGGTCGATATCGGCGTAGACGCCAGCGGATGCCCATACTGATGCCGCCTGCATTTCGCGTAGACCGCGGTAAGCGGAATCAAAAATCAGAACACCGCCACTCAAGTCGTAATCCTTGATCGTGGCGTTTAGCTGGTCCAAGTGTTTGGGTTTCGTGAACTCAGGCAGAGAGGGACAGAACACCAAATCATTTAACTCGCTTGGATCGATTTGTTTCGATTCAATAATGCGGCCTGCGGTACGAACGACGATATCCTCTTCCGCCTCAATGGACATGATTCCGACGCGATACTTTCGAGTCTTCATGCCCAAAAACAGCCGTTCGCAAGCAATACTGATTCCTAAATCGATTCCCCATAATGTCGTTTTCAAAGACTTGTCGGGTTTTCCCACAAGCGTAGAAATGTGATCGACCAAGAAACCCTCCACAAGCCAGTCTATGGGGCATGGCGTCTTGAGCATCTCGGCAAACGACTTAAAACGGAACTCCGGTACCACATCCAGCGTGGCCGCTTCATCGGCCTTCTTCGCTTTGTCGAGACATTCGGCGAGTATCCGTAGACTGACGCTCTCTGTACCGGCTATCAGGGCACCACGAATCCCAAACTGACAACCACACTCGACTAGAAACCGCTTCAAGGCACCCATGCTCTTGCGATCGTAAAATAGCCGTTTCGTATAGGTGACACCGTACCGCGGACTGCGATAGTCGCCGCCACAGGTGACCCCGACCTCGCGGATAAGCTGCGCGTCCGCGGGGCCTACCTCGATTTCCAAATCATCCCACCCAGGCGGCTCGGGTTCCTGCCAGACGTCCGCTCCGTCGTCGCCGTCGTCGTCGTAATCGCCGCCGTGGTCCTGGTCGTCGTGCTGGGCGCCATGGCTGTAGGCACCTGCCACATTGACGGTGGACAGGTCGCCGTCGTCGCCGGAAAGATCCAACTCGAATGCATCGCCATCGCCGTTCCCCTGGTGGTTGCCGTTGTCATGCTCATTCATGGTGATGGCCTCCGGAGATGTCCGCGTGGTTGCCGCCGTCGCCGGCCTGGGCCTCGTCTTCGGCCGCTGCTTGGGCGCGTTGGAAAACGATCCGTATACTGTACTGCTCCAACAGGAGGCGCTTAGCGGCTCGCTCTAGTTCACGGTCGCCCGTGCGGTGCGCCGCTCTGGCTACACTGACGAGCGCAGCCGGACTTTGGGTCTTGTCGATCATTTCTGCCATTCTCACCTCCGGACAAACTGGGCCTTTTAGCTCCCGCGTTCGTTCGGGTTTCTTGACAAGAATTTCATGGTGCCAGCGCCGAAAGCAATAAGAAAGGGCCGTTTTCACGGGGAAAACGGCCCTTGAGAATTTTTCGGATTTTGCGCGTTCGTTCGGGTTTGCGCGCTGTTCGTTCGGGTTTTGTTCGGGTCTTAGTCGATGTTCCGCCCCCGGCCTCTGCGGTCTATCCCCTTCTTGTTCAGCCCCCTTAGTCGCTCTTGGTGCATAGCTCGCTCGGCCTTAACAAGATCATGGGCGGCTTTGAGCTGTCTCCACTGATCGGCGTCGTGAATGCTGGACGTGCTACGTCCGATAGCCACTTTCCACTGTCGTATGGTCCAGCCTTTTGCCTCGGGGTTCCTTTCAAGCTCCAAGATCATTAGGTCGTTAGTTCTCGGTCGATTTCTTCCGTTTGGCGGCTTCAGCGTCGGCACGCTGGCTGCCCCTGCCGCAACAACCGCGGGTGCCTGCTGTTCTACCGCCAGCGACTTTGGGGCTGTTGCCGGCGGGGTAACAGGGCTAGCCGCCGCGACAGCCGGCGGGCACTGCAACCTATCGCGATCCCGCTGGTAGGCGCACTCTGCCAAGTCGGCCCAACGACGTTCAAGTTCTGTCACGACCGCTCGGACCGTGTACTGCGCTGATTCTGGATTGCTCTTGGATGGGTCAGTCTCATTGAACGCAGTGCGAGCAATTCTGAGTGCAAGAGAGAACCTACCAGTGATTTCCCGCGGTGCAGACGGCGGCCAAACGCCGTGCAGAGGCAACTCGAACCTCTTTTCGGCCAAAAGACTTACCAACGCCGCGCCAGCCTTGCGAATCGCATCGATTGCCTTGCGGTACCGCTCCGAATAGTTAGGCGGCTTCGGTCGTTTACCCTCATTGAAGGCTGGAGGAAAACCGGGCACAGCCCACGATCCACTTAGGCTGAGCAACGGGAGCTTCGCGTTGCCAAGGGCTTCAAGCACGTCGAGTACATCCCGCGCGCTTTCCCAAAAAGAAACGTAGTCGAAATCCTCAGCCATGATTCTGTCTTTTGGAAGGGCCTCACCGGAGGGCCGGGAAAGACAGAAGAAACAGCTCCGCCGGTGAGACCAAGGGCCGGGGGAGCTACCCCCGACGACCAGATTATACCAAATTCTCCCCCGGCAAGAAAGTGAAAGGGACCGCCTGCCTTTGCGGTCCCTGTGCTGGGAAGGTCGGGCGTTGCGCCTAGCCGCTGATTTCAAAGGGCGGCTCGGCTTGAAACAGGTCCAACAGGCTTAGTATCGTGCTCATACCGTATTTGGTCCGAAGGTCTGTGAGGTAGGGGTGACGGTGAACGCCTGCTGAAAGAGGACCGTGGAATTCCCAGCGGCAAACACCGTCAGCGTTCCTCTTGCCAGGTCCAGCACGACCTTGCCTTGCGTGCCACAGAAGCGGGCGGCCAAGGCGGCAAGCTGATTGGCCTGTGCAGTGCTGAGGGCGCCGCTGGCCGCAATCGCTGCCAACTGGGCATTGCTGCTCCCCGTCTGCGCCGTGCCCGCGGGCGTCAGGTTGCCGCCGTTGGCAGCCGCCTGGGCAATGGAACTAGAAGCAATAGCCGCTGCAATCGCTGCCGTGCCTGCCGGATGCTCACCACTGGGAATTTCGGCCGCATCCACGGCCGACACGTTCCCCGCGACGTCGATGTTCTGGCGAGCGAAGTTAGGCGGCACGCTGGCGGATAGGGAAGCGACCTGGACGGGCTGTACCGTGTAAATCATGGAAACAGTGTTGTACGACGGCGAGACGGCACTGCCGACCGTCACGACAGCATCGCCGCTGAGCAACGGACCTTCTGTCGGTGAGTAAGTGCCAGCGGGGTTCGTGCCCGCCGTGTTGTTTTGCCAGAAGCTGGCCGCGTACCCAGATAGGCCGCCGTACAGTTGCCAGTGGTTGTTTTCAAACAGGAAGCTAAACCCGTTGACAGGGTTGATGTAGCCCAGGTCGGGCAGGTCGTAGTAGTAGCCGTTGGCGCTAATGCCGTTATAGGTGGCCGCGCCGGTGACAATTAGGGGATTCCCGGTCCCCGCGTAGGCTAGCCCGCTGGTCGCGCCGCTGGCCAAATCGATGGTGTCCGTGGCGATCACTGGGTTGGGGCTAAGGCGGTCAGCGGCCAGACCGGGAATCGCGGGCGTAACCCAATTCAGAGTGGTTCCCGTAATCTGGGCTATCGCGCTGGTTGCAGTGCCGGTTACTAGATTCAGCGTGGCTGTCGAGGGCGTGCTGCTGGTGATGTCCAGGATGGCGGTGATATTCGGGTAGAGTTGCAGTTGAGTGCCGACAACCGTGGCGGCAGTGGCGGTGGCGTATGATCCGTAGAAGTTGTTGGTGCCAGCGACAACCGCAGGCCCATAGACGGTTTCGATGTCGGCATCCGTATACGTCCAGTTCGTTGCCGGCACCAAGGTCTTCGTGCCGTCCGGCGAGGCGAAGCTCAGGTCGCCATTGCCGTTCGTGCCCGTGGCATAGAGCACGGCGGGCGATGTTGCGTAGACCGTGGCGTAGGTGGCCAGGATGCCGCTATCGGCACCGTGCAGGAGCAGCGCGGCGATAAGCGGCAGGTTCGCCAGACTGGATTGCTCTGTCGGAGAGAGCGTGTCGAATTGCTGTGCGCCTATCGGCAGCGTTGTAGCTGTAGTGGGTTCAGTGGTGAAGAACAGCGCCGTGAAGGCAGCAGTTGCGCCGGATGGCAGCGTGCCGACGTAGAGGCCATTACCCGCGTGCGCTTCTGCACAGGCGGTGTAGCATCCGCTGTAGGTCGTAATCGAGGAAGGCGCGACGAATGCC